>Ga0209654_1002293_pt1 | contig 13440 bp, 10 predicted proteins | sample SaaInl1SG_22_DNA_FD_184646 | JGI IMG/M metagenome (GOLD analysis project Ga0209654, IMG submission 184646) | Marine microbial communities from expanding oxygen minimum zones in the Saanich Inlet - ESP_161SG_22_DNA (SPAdes) (version 2) | ecosystem: Environmental > Aquatic > Marine > Intertidal... | reverse complement strand
GCAGGTGAGCGCGACGGGTATTACCGAGCCTGACGCACAGCAGGTACTTGACTGGGTGGTCTCGATTCGTCGGGCAAAACTACCTGACCCAGCGCTCATTGGCAATGCAGGGAGCTTTTTCAAAAATCCTACCGTGTCGGAAGAGCAGTGCGCCGACATTATTGGCCGTGAGCCCAACCTCGTGCATTACCCTTTGGCGGATGGGCGAATCAAGCTGGCCGCCGGTTGGCTGATCGATGCCTGCGGCTGGCGAGGCAAGCAAATTGGCTTGGCCGGTGTTTACGAGAAGCAGGCCTTGGTCTTGGTGAACCGCGGTACGGCCACCCAATCTGTAACGGGGGGCGAGGTCATGACCTTGGCCAAAGCGATTCAGACCAGTGTGTTCGAGCGCTTTGGCCTCATGCTAGAGCCCGAGCCAGAGGTAATCTAGGCGTCGCGCTCGCTGGCGGTCATTTCTTTGTAGCGTCTTGGTCGTTGGATAGTTTGAACATCTCGCCACCTTCGCCCAGCGCGACCAAACCCGATTTGGCGTAGATGCCCAGCTTGTCCCGCGTGTCCACGATATCGAGATTACGCATGGTCAGTTGCCCAATACGGTCTAGCGGTGTGAACATTGACTCGCCACGCTCCATCGTCAAACGCTCTGCCTGATAGGTGAGGTTAGGCGACTCGGTGTTCATGATGGTGTAGTCATTACCACGACGCAACTCTAGCGTTACCTCGCCCGTGATGGCGCGGGCGATCCAGCGCTGCGCAGTTTCGCGCAACATGATGGCCTGTGGGTCAAACCAGCGACCTTGGTAAAGCAGGCGACCCAAGCGCAGGCCACTCACGCGGTATTGCTCAATGGTGTCTTCGTTGTGAATGCCCGTGACCAAGCGCTCATAGGCAATGTGCAGTAACGCCAGCCCGGGGGCCTCGTATATGCCGCGGCTCTTGGCTTCAATAATGCGGTTTTCAATTTGGTCGCTCATGCCCAAACCGTGGCGGCCACCAATGCGATTCGCTTCCAGAATCATCTCGACAGGGTTGTCAAAGGTCTTGCCATTGAGCGCAACGGGTTGGCCTTCTTCAAAGCGAATCGTTACTTGCTCGCGCTTGATGTCGACGTCGTCGCGCCAGAAGGCCACGCCCATGATGGGCTGCACAATGTGCATGCCGCTCGCGAGGCTTTCCAAATCCTTTGCCTCGTGCGTCGCGCCCAGCATGTTGGAGTCGGTTGAGTAGGCCTTTTCCGAAGACATTTTGTAGTCAAAGCCTGCGTTCTGCATGAATGCAGACATCTCGGCGCGGCCACCCAACTCGTCAATGAACTGCTGGTCTAGCCATGGCTTGTAAATGCGCAGTGAGGGGTTGGTGAGTAACCCATAGCGGTAAAAGCGCTCGATGTCATTGCCCTTGTAGGTGCTGCCGTCGCCCCAGATGTTGACGTCGTCTTCACGCATGGCGGAGACCAACATGGTGCCCGTTACGGCGCGCCCGATGGGGGTGGTGTTGAAGTAGGTCACGCCACCCGTCGAAATATGGAATGCACCGCTTTGCAACGCGGCAATACCTTCATTGGCTAATTGCAAACGGCAGTCGACAAGGCGAGCCGCCTCGGCGCCGTAGGCCATGGCCTTGCGCGGAATGTCATCGTAATCAGGCTCGTCAGGCTGCCCTAAATTGGCTGTGTAGGCATGAGGCACAGCACCCTTTTGACGCATCCAGAGCAGAGCGGCGCTGGTGTCTAGGCCGCCAGAGAATGCGATGCCGACTTTTTGACCGACGGGTAGGTTTTGAAGAATGGTTGCCATGGGGTGTAACGAGCTAAAAATAAGGGGCAGGCAGGGGCGAACAGCGCCATGCCACGCAACCCAATATTGTAGAGGACAGCGACCGACCCGACGCCCTGCGTCAGCAGCGGGCTAGGGCAAGCGGTTTTGCCAGTCGTCTGGGCTAAAGCCAACGGTCACGGCGCCGTCCGGCCAAGTGACCACCGGCCGCTTGATGACGCTGGGCTGCGTAACGGCGAGCTGTAGGGCGCTCGCGGCATCGGTCACACCGGCCTGTTGGTCGGGTGGCAACTTGCGCCAAGTGGTGCCTTTGCGATTAATGAGTGTGTCCCAGGCTACGTGCTCAAGCCATTGGGATGCCTCCGCAAGGGGAACACCTTGCTTCTTGAAATCATGAAACTGCACGTCAACGCCTTGCGCGTCTAGCCAGACGCGTGCCTTTTTTACGGTGTCGCAATTCGGTATGCCGTAAACCGTGACGGCGATAGATGGGGGTGTTGTTTGGGTGAGCATGACGCTATTTTGCCTCGCCCGCAGCGGGTTTTTCTGTGGCTCGGGCTTACAAAGCGCCGTGCGACTGAGACAATGGGCTTTATAGCGGTGCACGCACAAGACGCTTGAAGCCAGCCACTCGCCACCCCTACATTTCTCGAAACCGCCCTACAGCCTATGACCCTCTCCCCAGCCCTCCCAAGCAGTTTGTCCGACTGGCTGGCGCATATTCAGTCTATGCACCCCTCGGAGATTGACATGGGGCTTGCGCGCGTGCACGACGTGGCAGCGCAACTACCCGAGCAACTCAAGATGCCTTGCCCCGTGATCACGGTCGCGGGCACCAATGGCAAGGGGTCTACCTGCGCCATGTTGGAGGCCATATTGGGTCAATCGGGTTACCGAACCGCTTTGTACACCTCGCCGCACTTGGTGCATTTTGAGGAGCGCTGCCGTTTAAACGGTGACCATGTGCAAAGCCCAGCGCTGTGCGAGGCATTCGTGGTCGTAGAGACCGCTCGTCAAGCCGCAGGTGGCGTCCCGTTGACCTACTTCGAGTTCACCACCTTGGGGTGTTTATGGCTGATGCAACAAGCCAGGCCAGACGTCATCATCCTAGAGGTGGGGCTGGGTGGTCGCTTGGACGCAGTCAACGCGGTGGACACGGATTGCGCCATTGTCACCAGCATTGACATTGACCACATTGAGTTCTTGGGCGGCACGCGTGAGGCGATTGGCCAAGAAAAGGCGGGCATCATGCGAGCGGGTAAACCGGTCATCGTGAGTGACCCCATGCCACCCGATAGTGTGCTGGCGTATGCCGCCGAGGTGGGCGCAGACCTTTGGTTGGTGGGTCGCGACTTTAACGTTTCTGGCGACAAGCAGCAGTGGGGCTGGGCAGGGCGTGGTCGGCGCTACGCTGGCTTGGCGTATCCCGCTCTGCGCGGTGCCAATCAGTTGCTCAACGCCGCGGGCGTGTTGGCGGCGCTGGAGGCGCTACGCCCGTTGCTCCCGGTGCCCGCGCAGTCGATTCGGGCAGGACTCTCTTTGGTCGAGCTTCCCGGGCGTTTCCAGATCGTGCCTGGTGAGCCGACGCTGATCTTGGACGTCGCCCATAACCCACATGCTGTTGCGACCCTCGTGGCCAACCTTGATGCCATGGGGTTCTACCCCGCGACCCATGTGGTGTTTGGGTGCATGGCCGATAAGGACGTGGCGGCTATTTTGGCCAAACTAAGCCCCTTGGTAGACCACTGGTACTTCAGCGATCTGGCAACCCCTCGGGCCATGCCGACCGAAGCCCTCATGGCCTTGGTTGCGGCGGCACCCGGGCGTAACAAAGGTAGCACGGCGGCGTTTTCTTCGCCTCAAGCTGCCCTCGACAACGCTGTGAGCAAGGCGTTACCCACTGATAGAATCTTGGTTTGCGGGTCATTCCTCACCGTGGGGGGTGTTTTACAGCAGGGCATGCCGCGCCTGCATGCCAAGCACCTGGGTGCGAACGGCGCGTAAAAAGCGCTAAAGACACCTCTTTAAGCGAAATTCGAAGATGGTTTATCTGTATGTTTAAGTCCCGAAAAGAAGCTAGAACAGGCCGTAACGACAGCGTTGAGACGATTCGTCGGCAGGCACAGTACCGTCTGGCCGGGGCTGCGATGTTGGTAAGCGTCGCGGTGGTCAGCTTCTCCTTGTTGTTTGATACCGAGCCACGCACCTTGGGCGTGGATATGCCGATCGCGATCCCGACAAAAGACAAAGTTCAGCCGGTTGTCGGTAAGCAGGTGGCTCAAGCAGAGGCCAGGTCGGGAGCGCCCTCATCCGAGGGTGTGATCGATGAGGACAGCGCGGAGGCGAGTGCCCAAGCCGCCGCTAAGTTGGCCGCACAAGCCGCACAGGCAGCACAAGCTTCACAAGAAAAGCAGGCCGCTGCAAAGCTGGCGGCAGACAAGGCGGTAGCCGAGCAAGCGGCGAAGCAGCAGGTGGCGCAGGTGACTGCGAACGCGGAGAACACCCGCGCACAATCGATTTTGGATGGCAACGCGGCCAGCGCCGCGCCGGCTGCGAGTGCCAAGCCGCCCCGTTTTGATTACCCAGACGACGGACGTCGTCGCGTGATTCAGGTGGGTGCTTTTGTTGAAAACAGCCGCGCGCGCGCCCTGCGCCAGCGGCTGTTGCGCAACGGTATTGAGACGCTCGTAAATGTCGCTACTGTGAAGGGTGAGCGATTGATTCGTATTCGCGTCGGGCCATTCACCAAGGCCGCCGAGCTACAAACCTATATCGACAAAATCAAAGCCTTGGGTCTCGATGCCCGTGTGCTGACCTACTGAGCAGATGCCCGTGACATGCTTGCTTTAACCGACGCTAAGGCCTAAGACATGCCCGTTTGGAGTTCACTGGATACCGCGTTTGCGGCCCTGTTGCTGGGCTCCTTGGTCTGGGGGTGGTGGCGTGGTCTTGTCTACGAAGTCTTGGCAATTGTGAATTGGCTGGTTGCCGCCGTGCTCACCAGTTGGCTGGCGCCTATGGTCGCTGACGCCATCCCTTTCTTAGCGGGTACTGGCTTGCTGGCGGTAGCCGTTCGTTACGTTGTGATTTTTGTTGCCTTCATTTTTGTAGGCGGCTTTCTCGCCTCCGTCATTCGACGTTTGATTGCTGGCTCTGGGCTGCGTCCGGCTGATCGATCGCTAGGCGCTGTCTTTGGGCTCCTGCGTGGGGTCGTGGCGCTGTTTGTCATTGTTTATGCCGTGACCGCGTTTGGCTTCCAAAGCGAGACGTGGTGGACCAGCTCGATTGTTGCGGATTTCTTGAATAGCTGGCTGCAGCTGCTCAAACCGATGTTGCCGGAAGGCCTAGAAAGGTTGTTACCTTAAATGTGTGGAATTGTTGGCGTGTTGAGTCGCGCACCCGTAAATCAGCTGATTTACGATGCACTCCTTCTTTTGCAGCACCGTGGGCAAGATGCGGCCGGTATTGTGACGCAAACGGGACGAAAGTTTTATATGCACAAGGCCAAGGGCATGGTGCGTGACGTTTTCAGAACCCGCGACATGCGCGCGCTGCCTGGCTCCGCCGGTTTGGGACAGGTGCGCTACCCCACGGCCGGCAACGCGGAAAGTGAGGAGGAGGCGCAGCCGTTTTACGTGAACGCGCCGTTTGGTTTGGTGATGGCTCACAACGGTAATCTGACCAACGCCCATGCGCTAAAGGCTGAATTATTTAACACTGACCATCGCCACATCAACACCGAGAGTGACAGCGAGGTGCTGCTCAATGTTTTGGCACATGAGCTAGAGAACGCCACGCGCGGTATCGAGCTTAAGCCCGCGGATGTGTTCGCGGCGGTGCGTCGCATGCACAAGCGCCTCAAAGGCTCTTATGCGGTGGTGACCTTGATCGCTGGCCATGGCCTGGTTGCGTTTCGGGACCCCTTCGGTATCCGTCCCTTATGTTACGGGCAGGGCGATGGCACGGTGATGGTGGCCAGCGAGTCTGTGGCGCTCGAAGGGACAGGGCATCGCTTCGTGCGTGATATCGATCCCGGCGAGGCGATCTTCATCGATGCCAACGGCACGGTGCATGCGGAGCAGTGTGCCGATTCACCCAAGCGATTCCCTTGTTTGTTTGAATATGTCTATCTTGCGCGCCCCGATTCACAAATCGAAGGCGTATCGGTCTACCAAGCCCGCTTGAACATGGGGGAGACCTTGGCGCAGCGTGTTATCTCTATGGTGCCGCCGGATTTGATTGATGCGGTGATCCCGATTCCCGAATCTTCGCGACCCAGCGCCATGCAGTTGGCGCACATGCTAGGTAAGCCGTATCGTGAAGGGTTTGTAAAAAACCGTTACGTGGGCCGTACCTTCATCATGCCCGGCCAAGCAGTGCGTAAGCGTTCAGTGCGTCAAAAACTGAACGTGATTGGCTCCGAGTTCAAGGGCCGCAACGTTCTCTTAGTGGACGACTCGATTGTGCGCGGTACGACCAGCCGTGAAATTGTGCAAATGGCCAGAGAGGCGGGTGCCCGTAAGGTGTACTTGGCCAGCGCAGCCCCGCCAGTGCGTTATCCGAATGTCTACGGCATTGATATGCCCAGCTCCGAGGAACTGGTTGCCTTCGGCCGGTCAGCCGAAGAGGTGCGTGAGCTCATTGGCTGTGATGCCCTTATCTACCAAGACGTCGGTGGACTCAAGCGCGCCGTATCCGCCTTGAACCCGGCATTAGATGGCTTTGATGCGTCGTGCTTTGACGGTGTCTATTGCACGGGTGACATCACCAAAGAGGATATTGCCCGAATGAGTGACGATCGCGAGGCCAAGCAACGAGCATCGCGTAAGCGCGATGAAGAGGAAGAAAACGCATGAGCAGCGAGCGCAAACAAGAAGGCGCGGGCAACACCGCGCCAGCTAAGTGGCACGAGGAAACCTTGGCAGTACATGCAGCCTTGGCGCCAAGCCAATACGGTGAAAACTCTGAGGCACTTTACCTAACCAGCGGCTACGAACAGCCAAGCGCAGAGGCCGCAGCCGCGCGCTTCGCTGGCGAAGAGGATGGCTACACCTACTCACGGCTGGGCAACCCTACCGTGACCAGTTTCGAACAACGCTTGGCTGCTATGGAGCTGGCGCCAGCGGCAATTGCCACCTCGACGGGCATGTCTGCCATCTTGTTGTTGTGCATGAGTTTGTTGAAGAGTGGCGACCATGTGGTTTGCTCGCACTCCATGTTTGGCTCGACCATCAAGCTCATTGGTAGCGAGTTTGCTAAATTTGGTGTGACAACCAGCTTTGTCTCGCAAACTAACCTAGACGAGTGGCGTGCCGCGGTAACGCCCCAAACCAAGTTGTTGTTTGCGGAGACACCGACCAACCCATTAACGGATGTGTGCGACATCGCCGCACTGGCGGATATCGCGCGCGCCGCGGGCGCTTGGTTGGCGGTGGATAACTGCTTTGCATCACCCATTTTGCAAAAGCCGATGACACTGGGGGCGGATATTATCGTGCACTCCGGCACCAAGTCGTTGGACGGGCAGGGGCGCGTCATGGCGGGGGCTCTGTGCGCTAGCGCCGACTTGGTGAACAATGTGTTTGCGCCTGTCATTCGCAGTGCGGGAATGACCTTGTCTCCATTCAATGCGTGGGTCGTTTTGAAAGGTTTGGAGACCTTGGGTATCCGTATGCGGGCCCAATCTGCCAACGCCTTGGCCTTTGCGCGTTGGCTGTCAGCGCAGCCGCGCATTGCCAAGGTCTTTTATCCCGGCTTAGAGAACCACGGGCAACACGCCTTGGCGATGCGGCAACAAAGCGGTCTTGGTGGGAGTGTGTTGTCTTTTGAGTTGAAGGCGGATAACGCGACCGATGCCAAAGCGAAAGCCTTTGCTGTTTTAAACCATCTGAATTTGGCCAAAATTTGTACCAATTTAGGTGACACCAAAACGCTTGCCGCCCACCCTGCAACAACCTCCCATGGACGTTTAACTGAGGCGCAGCGTGCGCAAGCGGGTATCGGTCAAGGGCTGATTCGGGTGTCTGTCGGCTTGGAGCATGTTGGTGACTTAGAAACCGATTTTTTGCAAGCACTGACGCATGCTGCCTGACTCTGCCCTCAGGTATTCCTAGAATCAATAGGCTTTGTTATGACCACCCAAAACCCCACCGCACGTGTGCGAACCCGCTTTGCGCCCTCACCAACCGGTTTTATCCATCTTGGGAATATTCGCTCGGCCCTTTACCCGTGGGCATTCGCACGCAGTACGGGCGGTGATTTTATTTTGCGTATTGAAGATACCGACCAAGCGCGATCGACACAGGCCGCAGTCGATGTAATTCTAGAAGGGCTGGCGTGGTTAGGGATGACACCTGATGAGGGACCGGTCTACCAAATGACCCAAATGGATCGCTACCGCGCCGTCTTGGAGGAGATGAAGGCAAAGGAGCTCATCTATCCGTGCTACATGAGCGTCCAGGCCTTAGACGCCCTGCGTGAAGCGCAGATGGCGGCTAAGCTAAAACCCCGGTACGACGGTACATGGCGGCCAGAGCCCGGTAAGACGCTGCCGGCTATTCCTGAAGGCGTGCCGCCAGTTTGGCGATTTAAGAATCCCCAGGCTGGGGTAGTGGCATGGGATGACAAGGTAAAAGGTCGCATTGAGATTGCGAATGAAGAGCTTGATGACCTGGTTATTGCACGCCCAGACGGCTCGCCCACCTACAACTTCTGCGTGGTGGTGGATGACATGGATATGGCCATTACCCACGTGATTCGCGGGGATGACCATGTGAATAACACGCCGCGGCAAATTAATATTTTCCATGCGCTTGGCGGAACGCCACCGGTTTATGCGCACCTGCCAACGGTATTGAATGAGGCGGGCGAGAAGCTAAGTAAGCGCAGCGGCGCGAAGGCGGTGACGCAATTTCGTGATGAAGGCTATCTGCCAGAAGCCATGATCAATTACCTGGCCCGCTTAGGGTGGAGCCATGGGGATGATGAGGTCTTCTCTAGCGAGCAGTTTTTGAAGTGGTTTGACTTGGACCACTTGGGTCGTAGTGCGTCACAGTTTGACGAAGCTAAGTTGCGCTGGGTTAATGCCCAGCACATCAAGGCCAGCAGCAACGAAGACTTGCTCGCCTGTGTATTGCCAATCCTAGCGGCACGCGGTATTGCCGTGGACGCAAGCGACAGCGAGCGCTTGGCCCGCATATGCGCTTTGCTGAAAGATCGCTGTGACACGACTGTGGCGCTTGCGGACTGGGTGGCCACGTTTTATGCCCCTGTGAGCCCATCGGCGGAAGACATGGCGACACACGTCACCGAGGCTATACGCCCGGCGATTGCTGACCTGGCCGATGCCTTTGCCAATATTGAGTGGCATAAGGAAGCAATCTCTGCGACCTTTAAATCGGTGCTTCAGGCGCATGCGCTCAAGATGCCTCAGCTGGCAATGCCAGTGAGGGTATTGGTGATGGGCACCCCGAATACCCCATCAGTGGACGCGATGCTGGCTTTGCACACGCAAAAAAATGTACTTGAGCGTTTAAGAACAACGTAGAAAATGTTTTATACTTGCGGGCTTGATCATCGGTTTGTCGCTTAGTTGCGGGGTTGTTGATTAGTTTGAGGGGGTATAGCTCAGATGGGAGAGCGCTTGCATGGCATGCAAGAGGTCAGCGGTTCGATCCCGCTTACCTCCACCAAAAATTTAGTGCCTTAAAGAATCGAACGGTTTACCGTTGTATAATTTGAGGCTGTTGAAGTCCAGGTTTTGACCCTATCGTCTAGAGGCCTAGGACACCACCCTTTCACGGTGGTTACAGGGGTTCGAATCCCCTTAGGGTCGCCAAGTTTGTAGCACTTGTTGGATGCCAAAAGCATCCAAGAAAAGCTGCCCACGCGGAGTGGTAGTTCAGTTGGTTAGAATACCGGCCTGTCACGCCGGGGGTCGCGGGTTCGAGTCCCGTCCACTCCGCCAATGGTTAAGCGACCTTTTAGGTCTATTGAAATCAAGCCTCTTCCAATGAAGAGGCTTTTTCATTTGTAACGACTATTTGTACCTCGCTACCGCCTGTCTGCGCCCTACTTGTGATGGTCAGTACCATCTACATCGGGTCGTTGGTGATGAGGCATAAGCGATATGGCGTCTAGCGTTTATTCTTGGCGCAACAACACAGACAAGGCGAGCTCTGTAACACCGCGAATGACCTCGGTGGGTTCACCCTGTTCTTGCATTCTCAATGCGTTCGTCATCTGGACGCCGATTCCATTCTCCAAGACGTTAAAAGATTCTGCTGAAGCCGTAAAGCGCTTCAAGCTTGATTAAAACCCATCTCAGACAATCATTTTCAAAGGAAAGTTATGCAACTTAGTGTCAACCAGCAGACGCATACGCTCGATGTAGAGCCGGATATGCCGCTGTTATGGGTGCTCAGAGACGAGCTCGGCATAACAGGCCCAAAGTTTGGCTGTGGTATCGCGCAATGTGGGGCATGCACCGTGCACATTGACGGGCAGCCGGTGCGCTCGTGCGTCTTGCCCGTAGGTAGCGTTCAAGGCGAGGTCACCACCATTGACGGCTTAGGCCAAGCAGACCGTTTACACATCGTGCAGCAAGTATGGATTGAGCAGCAAGTTGCCCAGTGCGGCTATTGTCAGCCGGGACAAATCATGACGGCGGTGGCTTTGTTGAGCCAAAATCCGGCACCAACGGATGCCGACATCGACGCATCCATGACCAACTTATGCCGTTGCGGCACGTACCCCCGTATTCGAGCTGCTGTGCATCAAGCCGCCCAAAAAATCCGTGAGGTGCAAGCATGAGCACCCTTGGCACCATCACACGACGCGGCCTCTTGCTCGGCTCTGCCGCCGTCGCCGGTGGCGTGGCGTTCGGCTATTACCGTTATCACCAACCGCTACCCAACCCGCTGCCATTAGCCCTTTCAGAGGGTGGCTTGGGCGGAGCTTCAGTGGCGCAAAGTTATGCGCTGACCCCCTACTTGGTGATCAATCAGGAGGGTTTCACGATCATCACTCCGCGGACCGACATGGGCCAAGGCATTCAAACCACCTTGGCGGCGCTGGTAGCCGAAGAGTTGGATGTCGATTGGGCCGATGTGCAGGTGGCGCATGGCCCGCCTTCTGCAACCTACTATACCGACATCAGCGCATCTGCCGCACCGCCTTACGACGACAGCCTATTCGCAAATACTATGCGTAACGTGATGGGTGTGGCGGGGCGCTTTATGGGCTTGCAACTGACCGGTGGATCGGCCAGTGCGCGAGATGGATTTATCAAAATGCGGCTCGCAGGCGCCGCTGCGAGGCAGGCTTTGATCGAGGCTGCCGCCCAGCGTTGGGGACTGCCGGCTCAAAGCCTAACCACACGAGATGGCTCGGTTGAGCATGCCGCCAGCGGACGCCGACTGTCGTATCAAGAGCTGGCCGGCGATGCCGCTAAGCTAGAGATTACCTCTGAGCCCGTGCTCAAGCCGCGCAGCGAATGGCGCTACGTGGGCAAGACCATGCCGCGCAAGGACATGCGTAGTAAGTGCACTGGCGAGGCCATCTATGCCATTGACGTGCGCCTACCCGACATGCTTTATGCCACGGTGGTGAGCAATCCGCAGCGAGCAGCCATGCAATCCTACGATGCGTCAAAAGCAAAAGCCATGCGCGGAGTCAAGGCCATCGTGCCGCTAGCCCAAGGTGTTGCGGTGGTCGCGGATAACACGTGGCGTGCTTTTCAGGCGGCTAAAAGCATTGCGTTTGAGTGGCAAGATGCGGCTTACCCTGTTAGCACTGAGGCGATGTTCGAGGTGATGCGTGGTGAGCTGCGTACCCTCAAGCCCGACGCTGTCCACCGCGATGTGGGCGATGCATCGAGCGTATTGGCCCAAGCCCAGAATGTGCTGAAGGTTGAATATCAGGCTCCGCACTTGGCCCACGCCGCCCTTGAGCCCATCGCTGCGGTCGGGCACTACGCCAAGGGGGAGTTGCATATCTGGACGGCCAATCAAATTCCGACGCAGGCTAAGAAACTGGTTGCCGAAGCGGCTGGCTTGGACGCTGGCAAAGTCCACTTGCACGTCACAGCCGTTGGGGGTAGTTTTGGGCGACGCACCGAGCTGGATTACGTCTTGCAAATAGCCACTATTGCCAAGGCCCTGCCAGAGCGCCCCGTAAAATTAACGTGGAGCCGAGAGGAGGACATGCAACAAGACTTCTACCGTCCATCTGCGCTGGCCCACATGCAAGGTGTGATGGGCGAGGATGGGCGTCCACAAGTCATTCAAATGGATATCATCTCGCAGTCCACCAGCCGATCATGGGGGCCGCGCGTCGGTATTCCGGTGCCAGGGCCAGACCGAGTTCTGGCGGAGGGCGCTGGCGATGCCCCGTATTCGGTGCCCCACCACCACGTGAGAGCGTTCGCCACGTCGCTCGCAGTGCCGAGTGGGTTTTGGCGCGCTGTCGGTGCGTCCTATAACGGTTTTTTCCATGAGTGTTTCCTAGATGAGCTGGCCCACACCGGCCGACGTGATCCTATGGATATGCGTCTAGCGATGACAGAGAGCCAATTTCCGCAAGCGCATGCAGTGCTGAAAAAACTGCGCGCGACGTCGCGTTGGGATCAAGCGATGCCGAAAAACAAGGCCCGTGGGCTCGCCATGACGCTGTCGTTTGGCAGTTATGTCGCGCAGGTGGTCGAGGTCGAGCAAACCGACGCCGGTATTCGGGTTTCCAAGGTCTATTGCGTGGCTGACGTCGGATTGGCACTTGATCCGGGCAACATTGAAGCGCAATTGCAATCTGGGATTATTTTTGGGCTGACCGCAGCAATGATGGGTGAAATTACATTTTCAAATGGCCGTGTGCAGCAATCGAACTTTCACGACTACCCGGCGTTACGCATGGCTCAGTCGCCAGCCATTGAGGTCGCGATTCTAGAGGGCGGCGGTGGCGTTCAGGGCATTGGTGAGCCCGGTGTCCCACCTGCAAAAGCAGCGTTGGCTAACGCCATCTTCGCACTGACGGGTAAACGAATCCGGGCGTATCCGCTACAAAAACACGTGAAGTTTGCTTGAAACCAGGGCTCGCCCGCAGGGCGCGCACAAACGCGCTCTGCGTTTGTGCATCAATCAATTCAGCCTACGATTCTGTGACGGGCTCTGTTTCTGACTTCTTTAAATCAGACGACGCAGACAAAAAATAGCCGCTAGCTGGTTATTGGCGAACGATCAGGCGTCGCTTGCCTTCAATGATGTCTAAGATGTCCTTTCGATCCACAGGTTCAACGTGCATGTCGATCAAAACATCTTCGAGTATGTCTTTCGTCTGGTTAAAGCTGGCGTCTGTTATTTGAAGTTTTTGGTGCGCAGCGAGTAATTTTTCATCGGCATAAAAGGCTTTAGGCTTGCCCAGCGCATAGGCGATAAACTCAACCTGATGCATCGCTAGCTTGTCCATGGGGGTATCGCTAAAGTAACGCCGTAGGTTAGGTCGTGAAAGCATCTCATCGTAAAAATTCTCCACAATAATTTTTACGGTGTCGACCCCGCCATATTTGTCAAACATACTTCCCATATTGGCTCCCGGCTGTCGGGCACTAAAACCCACTTTGCATGCCACGTCTGCTGTGGAGGTGGGCATTGTACCTGCGTAAATCACAAAT
>Ga0209654_1002291_pt1 | contig 13446 bp, 6 predicted proteins | sample SaaInl1SG_22_DNA_FD_184646 | JGI IMG/M metagenome (GOLD analysis project Ga0209654, IMG submission 184646) | Marine microbial communities from expanding oxygen minimum zones in the Saanich Inlet - ESP_161SG_22_DNA (SPAdes) (version 2) | ecosystem: Environmental > Aquatic > Marine > Intertidal... | reverse complement strand
AACTAAATTTTACTACTAAAAAATTAAACAAATTTTCTTAGAAATTACTGTTTTTAAAACGGGTTTAAAAAAAGAAGTCTAAATATAACCTCCTGTCTAAGATGGCTCCCCCTATTATTCAAAGATACAGCACAACTCAATCTTTTCGTGAATTAAGTTAGGTTACTCTAAATTATAGAAAATGCACTTTTATTGAGGGAATGATGAACCTTTACTTAACCAATTTCTGATAAGAAACGCCTTCAACAGTCGCAATCTTAAAAATAAACACGCCAGATGATAGTGTTGAAGTGTCTATTTGTGTTTTACCACTAATTCTTAAAACAGTTTTACCTGTTAGGTCAAAGACAGTAATATCCGTTACTTGAGAATCAGATGTAATGAATACTTGATCCTTGAATGGATTCGGATAAATCAATTCATTTTTGAGCGTCTTTGAATCCGTACTCAAGCTTGACGAATTAGGCTGATAAGCCGTGAGAATATCTAAATAGGCTTGTCGTTGCTCAATAGGGGTTGTATCGCCATCATAAAACAAATCTAATGTTGCAGTAGCCTGGGGAATATTACGTCCATCACGGCGTAATTCACCAAGAAAGAAGCTAATAAACTCTTCTTCTTCAGCGGTTGTAAAATTGTTTGAATTACTATCAGAACCCCACTCGAAAATGTAGGCGGGAATACCATTATTGGATAAATAACTAGCGGCACGATCAATTTTGTCAGTAAAATTATTTCTTTCAGCGGTTGAACCGGGCGGAGTCCAATCGCTTCCGGGTCCATTAGCATTTTCACGTGCACCTACCATGGCATAATCTCCAGCAGAATCAGGTATCAAGATATCAGTCAGTGTTACGGTTGGTGACCAACGACCACCTATAAAAGTAAGTATACGAGTCGGACTAATTGCCCTAATAGCATCACTTAGTTTCCTATAAAAATCGTTATATACTGAAGGATCCGAAAGAGTCGTATTGTTTGGAATAACCTTAAAAAGGGCAAATGACAGTTTGTGTGAATAAAACCTATATTGCTCTGCAACTGTTTGCCACCATTCCAGGCTACTGTTATAAGCAGCCTGATCTCCTACCTCAGCAAGATTTGGGCGCATGGCAAGCACAACATAGAGATCAAGTTTCAATGCTTCTCGAACAACATCATCCATGACCCGAAGCGTCTCAGTGGTAAGTACTTCATCCACTTCCAAATAAATGTGTTCAAAACCTTGATCCTTAATAAATTTCAGGGTCGGTTGTGAAAAATTTGCTAACCCACTATCGGTTGCCAACCAAGGCAGTCGAATACCATCGCCGAGCGCTGCAGCATAAGTAGTAGCAGGTATGGCACTGCCAAGGCCATCTGAACCATCCAGAGGATTCATATCTTCATTAATCTCGATTTGATTGGTTACCCCATCGCCATCGCTGTCTGCATTGATACCATCTGATGGGTCATTTGGATCTAGTCCATGAATGACTTCTTCATAATTACTAATCCCATCTGAATCGTTATCAGCATCGACGTCTCCGGCTAATAATGGATCGAAGCCATTATCAATTTCATCTTTGTCGTTTACTGAATCACCATCAGTATTGGCATTGAGGGGGTCGGTGTTGTGCAGTCGTATTTCATCGGCATTATTTAATCCATCACCATCACTGTCTGATAATGCTCCATCCGTATTGTCTAGCGGATCGAGCTGATTGGCTGTTTCTTCAGCATCGGTCAAGCCATCTTTATCGCTATCGTTATCACCGCCTAAAATCCAAGGATGTTTTACTTCAATGGTAACAATATATGCGCCTTTTTCGTTATCGAATATTACACCCTGTTCTTGCGCATATGCATCTGAGAAAGTTATATCTACACTGTCTGGATAGTTAGTATAGTCGACAGTAGAACCTGCGGGCGGGTTTTCCAGTATATACTTTGTCATTCCAGACTCGTCGTAAACCCAGTTTGTTGGTTTGACTTCAATACCGTACTCAGCAACACGATCCCACATTTGCTGATAAGTCGATTCAGGAATTCCAATACCATCAGGTAAGGAAGTATTTGGACGGTAATTCTGATTATCCCTATCAACAAATAAATTGGCAACCTTGGACATTCCACTTGTAGGCATTGGTTCATAAATTCCATCAACACCATAATTATTAGTGTAGGTAGCAGAGGTGTCACCTAATTCCAATAATACTTTCACGCCATCCGTTGCATGAAATAAGTTGTTTTCGATAAGTGCATTAGTCGCTATTTGCAATGACAGACCCGATGTGTTTTGAAATTGACCATTATCAGCACTTACATTATTGCGAATAGTTACATCTTCAACAGTGTTTACATGTATCCCTGCTTTGGAGTTATATAACGCTAGGTTATTTTCGATTAGTATCTTCCCCACATGAGTCCCAGTAGTTCCATCAGAGCTGGTTTTGTTGTCTTGCACCTGTATACCTGAACCCTCGCCACCAACATAAAATGTATATTCGGGTTTATTATGCAGCATGGTAAAAAAGTGCTCTTCGTTGGCAAATGACAGATTGCCACGAATTACTACCTTGAGCAAATCGGCACGATTATCAGTTGAGGCCATAGCGGGTGCACTCAATCCATGTCCCCCGGCAGTAGTAAGCCAGGTGTTGTTATATACAATGTTGTTTTCAATTGTGATGTGATCTGCATCATAGGGTCCAATTCCTCTATGACCGCAGTGATGGACAACATTGTTACGTATAATGATATGCTCACCTCTAGCCGCAATTCCAGTATCATTATGCTTCTTATACCAGAAGTCTTCAAGTACCTTTTGATGGGTGATATGTTTTGCAGGCCCTTCAACTTCAAAACCGTCAATAATAATATAGTTGGCTACAACACTTATACTACCACCACTGTCATGTAGCAGTTTCGCCTTTTCATTGCCATACGGGCGATAGGTTATCCAATTGTTGGCTGTTCCTGAATTGACAATACGTAGTTGAACCTTGCTATCCCAGTTTCCATCGAGATAGGTGTCAACGAAATAAAGACCCCCACGTACATAAACCGTATCTCCTGGAGTCGTTTGCTTACTGGCATACTGAAGTGACTTAAAAGGCTTGTCAGGTGTATAACCATAACCGGCTCCAGCGTCATCGACTCCATTACTTCCCACATAAATACCAACAGGATCAGGATCTCCCGCAGTAACATTTAAGGTTATTGACTGACTGGTCTCGTTACCATTTTCATTACTTATAATAATCGTGATTTCATGACTACCTGCTTGGTTTTGAGTAGGTGTCCATGTAATCACACCAGTAACAGGCTGGATAGTCATACCAACTGGCGCATGACCCAAATTATATGTCAGTTTACCAGTTTGACCGTTAGCATCAACGGCATACTCAAACTCATTACCTGTTATCAAATCAATTGAAACAGTTGTATCAGGTAATTTGTTTAACTGAAGTCTTAGAATTTGATTCGTATTTTCAGTGATCGTTTTAAGATCATACTCTCCTAAATACCCATTAACTATAATTTTATTGAATGAGTCGATGATATTGTCTGCAATAATAAGATCGAAGGTTTCATTTCCATTTGGCAAATAGTTGAAGTCTAGCAAAATATCGCCTTCTAAAGTGACATCATAACCATTTGCCAATGTAGTTGTAAAATCTGTACTACTTTCAAATTCTACAACATGTAAGGAATTTGGTTGAAAAATTTTGTCTTGAGCGATTATACTTGCACCATATCTAATTCTTTGGTAAGCAGTATCACCTGTTCCATCATTATTGGTATCTTTTAAATGGGTAGCTTTAATGTCATCGTACCAATCGCTATAAGTTTCAGGAACAACAATCTCATACATTCCATCATAAGCATCAAGACCATTTCCTCTGTCTAACACATTATTTGAGGAGATATTCTGAGATTGCCAATCTTCATTTACTGTAAAATAATACGCTTTTCGACCCCTTACAAACTCTAAATCTGAAGCATCATATGTACCCGAATCCGTAAATACGGGTTCATTATTAGCAATCCCATCTTCAACACCTGGAACATTATCAAGCATTGTCTGTGTCATTTTCAAATGATCGTGTTCCCAATTATCATTAGCTATCGTCACATTATGGATAGAAGCCAAGTTATTAAGAGCTGTCAAAACACTTGATTCAACGCCTACATTTTGTAAGTTGGTGTTTACCAAACTAAAATCACCATTATTGGGATCTACAAACATATCCGAATTCTGAAAACTTGCAAGTGTTGACGGGACTACAGTGCCATAAGCAGCATAGTTGTTTGCAAATGAACTGCCTGCACTATTTATGGCATCGTCAAGATGATAAGTGTCTTTTGTGGAAATTACCTCTACTGCATTATTCGAACAATTAAAGTTTAAAAATGGATCTCCATACACATTTGCATTGAAGCCGTTTACCGTATTAGTGATGCCGTCAGCATGAGCATCTTTTGTGAAAATAGAGTTATTGAGAACTTCAAGTCCATTTGTTGGTTTTAAACGAATGGCATCTATTTTGGAAAAAGCCACAACGTTATTTCTAATTCTTGCTCTCATGCTTGTATCATGATCTGGGGTTTCATCAATCAAAATAGGTTTGCCTTCATCCAAGGTCATATTTAAATAGCCCTTGCTAGGCACCCATGAATAAATGCGTTGATGTACATTGAAGATCATATTGCCATCAATATCCCAGCGGTATTTTGTTTGATCATCACCATCAGTAAAACTACCGCTTCCTTGTTGACGCATGATTCCATGACCACCACTAAGGGATGTTTGACCAATATTATAAATAATATTACCAGAAACCGCAATGTATCGTCCATCTTCAATATTCACAGCCTTTTGATAAAAATCATGAATAACGTTGTTTGATATTTTAATGTCTTCCGCATTTTCTATTTGAAAACAAATACCACCACCAGAAATTTCATTTGTCAAAGTGTTGGGCTGCCACACATATTGAGACAGTAATGCCCAATGGTCTACATTGTTAGAGGCTCCATTAATTTTAAATCCCTTAACTTCTATATTTTTAGCACCATCAAAAAACCTAAAATTTCTAAACGATTTTAATGTTAAAGTAACCGTTCCATTTGGTTCTGGGCTTAATACAATTGGTGTAGCTGCAACCGTATTAATTTCGATGCTTGAGTTTAATGTATAGCTTCCACTTTTTACGTAAACCTTATCGATATTGTTGTTTGCTGCTCGATCGATAGCTGCGGAAATAGATTTTATCGGCTGATCATAAGATCCAGAGAAGTTATTATCTCCTGAATCGGGATCAACATAAATCTCAGTTAGGTCCGAGCTTATCGATTCTACAAATGAAATTTCTTTGATAAATAAACTTACAAGGTTACTTTGATAATCTGCGCCTCCTTCAGTCTCATCATCAGTTTTAAAGGCTAATTCAATTGAATTAATTGTTCCGTTCCAGTCAGCATCATTAATTTTCAGAGTATACTCATGAAAAGTATTATCTGTTTTTAAAGGAAGTGATTCACTGCCATTTGGAAAATTAAGTTTCAACAATGTTGGTCCTCCTTGGTCAACTTTAAGATTAAGAACCAAGTATTTATTGAGGTTAGCATTGACGCTTGCTGAAGAATGTTGAAATTTAGGGTTGCTTTGACCGTTGGTAATTAGTTCAATATTATCTTCATTCATTTTATGATCAATCCTTAACGTATTCCAACCATTAAATGACTGATTATTAAAAATCCACCTATTGCCCGTTTTGAAATATTCAAAGGCTCCTATATCAATTGATGAATCGCTCCTGAGATTATTGTTAAAGTCTCGCTCAATAATACTTTTCCAATTTTGGTCTCCGTTATCTATTGCAGCGGACGTTGGTAGTAATTGAAAATTATTGGTAGAGGCATCTTGAAAATTTGGGACTTCGTTAACAGAATTTGTGTTTATTTGAGTTGAATTATCATCCAAAGTACCAACCAATAGGTTCTTATTAATCGTGATATTTGTGCAAGCGTCACTCAGTTTCAAAACCCTTCCGCCTTCATCTATGAATTTTTCTGAAACGACAATATTATTTATGATTTGAATATCATTTGAACCTTGAGTACTTATACCGTGTTGTGAACCTTCTGAGAACTTTTCGGTGGATATGTAGTTATTATATACGGTGTTATTAACAATGTCTATTCTGTCGCCAACGTTAATATGAATTCCAGATAATCCATTGCTGTACGATAGATTATTTCTGATTAGGACTCTTCCTTTTTCCCATCCTCTTTCAACGTCACACCTTTGAATGGTAATCCCTTTACCTTCATCAATATGGGGGGTTACAAATGGTTTGGTATGGTTCCAAGAATACACTTCATTATCGTTTGAATACACTTCGTTATTCTCGATGATTGTTCGATAACCCTCAAAATTGATATTATCAGGGTCCACGCTTGAATTTAGTAGGTATAAACTAAGACCGTGCACTCCAGTTGATGAACGTAAAGAATTCTTGAATACCGTGTTGTTTTTAATATGAAGAAAATCACTCTCAAAACTTCTAATACCTTCGCCGGGCATATTGCTTACCGTATTATTACTAATTTCAATGTGATGCGATTTATTTACAGTAATACCAGCTGTATTGAACAAGGTTGGCCTGTCAATATTTTCAAGAACATCGAGTGTCATCCCTTCAACTTCTGATGTTGGGGTGTTTGGAGGTATTCTATATTTAAATTCGTTAGTATTTAAATCTTTATACAGGAATTGTTGATGAAGAGCAGTCTCAAGAGGGATATTATCTAGCTCCCCAACAATATTAAACCCTTCAATCTTTATATACGAGGAGTTTTTAACTAGAATTGCGGCTAAACCGTCATTTTTTAAAGTAACACTACCTTCATTATATGGTTTGATCGTGTAATAATTATCCTCTGTTCCATGAATATCTTCTATCAATATAGTTGTGCTATTCTGACTTAAAAACCAGTGATCTCTTACCTCAGGGGCAATATTTTCAATATCCTTGGCATATGTGGTTTGGTCATAGAGTAGTCCTAAATACTCATCGTTTGAAAATGTACCATCCAAAAAATAAATGGTAGCACCGGGCGCAGCTAATGTGATTGCTTTTGAAAAGCTTTTAACGGCATTTTCGGTTGAGTTACCACTATTATTATCGTCACCGTTTGTTGAAATAAAGATCTCGTTGAGTAAAATCGGATTTACAGAGCTAGCAGAAATCATATCAATATCAATATTGAAATCTCCCTCTGCAGCATAGTCAGTATTGTCAATTGCTTTAAACTGTAATTCAATTGTATTTTCAATTCCATTCCAATCAGCATCATTTGAAAGGTCTATATAATAAGATTTAAATTCAGTATCGGATTTTGTAATTGATATATTATAATATTTAAACCCGTCACCTTCTTTAGGAAATATAAACCGCATAGTTTCGGGACCAGAGCTACTGCTGTTTTTAATCTTTAAGGTTATGTATTTATTAACAGAACCATCAAAGCCAGCCTGGGCATTACTTATTTTTGGGTTTGTGGCTCCGGCATTCCAAGATGCGGTTAAAAAAGTAGTACCTATCGTTAAAACTCCATTATCAGTTGCAGATGACCACCCATTATCCGTATTTGAAAAGTTATGCGTTTGAGCATGAAGATTAATGGAACAAAAAATTAATAAAGTTAATATTTTAATAAGTCTCATTTATGAAAATTAATTGTTCCTATTTGGAATTGAAATAGTTATTATATGTGTCTAACATCATTTGATTGGAGCAATTCAAAATTATCATCTAAAATACAAATAATAAATTTATTGAAAATCAAAGTACTGAGTTTGTGAACATATTTTTACTCCCGAAATTGAGTCTATTATGTTGGCCAATAAGATTTTACGTAAGAATAAAAAAGAGGTCAAAAATGACCTCCTGCCTAATATGGCTCCCCCCTGCCTGCGGCAGGCAGGCTCTTGTGCTCCCCGAAACAAGTTCGGGATAAACTTCTCGCCAAAAGGGTAAAAATCAGAAAAGCAACCTATCGGCTGCTTTTCTGATTTTTTGCTCCCCCCATTATTCAAAGATGCAGCACAACATCATTTTTTGATCACTTTAGCAGTCCCTAAAACAGTGTTAGAATTATCATAAAGTGTAAGTAAATAAACGCCTTTTTTGAGATGATTTAAATCTATCGTTTTATTAGAAGTTGTTAAAATTTTTCGGCCAGTTAGATCAAAGATCTTAGCTTTTGAAAAATTAAATCCTACACCTATATTGATTACAGAATTAGTTGGGTTAGGATATATCTTAATCGGAGTTAAGTTTAAAGGGGTGTTATTTGATGTAGACAAATTATTACCTAACCTATTTACCATTCCATTTAATTGAATGCCTAATGAATTGTCATAAGCGTAACCTTTCCAACCAGACAAATACATAAATATTTTTGAGAAACCATCTCCATTATTTCCTTCAGTCGGACCAACAGTACCAACAGGTGAAGAATGAACCAAATAAATTCTAAATTCTATTGGACTATCAATGGAGGGAAGAGAACTTATATCGAATTCTACAGGAAATTTACGCCCCAATTCTGCTTGATTCACAATATCAACATCAGTCGTAAAATTATCTAAACTTGTCCGTATAACCCAATTAGATGGGGCAAATGTGCAAGGATCACAACCCCAGTTCTGTTGGTAGATACCGGTCCAAAGCTGAAAATTCGTCAAACTTAATGTCACGTTTGTATCAGGTGTTATCGAAAATCCTATGTACTCCCTTTCAGGATAAATCTCATCATAGATTTCCCAGTTAGTAAACACCCATGATCCATTGTCCTGATAATTTCCTAAGTTACTTACATTGAGTGGAGAAATTGTAACGTCGTTGGGTATATCTGAATCTGCATTAAATGTTTCTAATGTGAGCTGTGAGTCAGACCATATTGTCTCAAACCTTACAATAGCTCCTTTATCTGAGCTGATAGTGTACCCCCCAAGGCTACCATAATCAGAATAACCTAAAACATCTCCATTTACATTTGGATCGGATATGTCAATTCTATCTTCTGCAGCTATAAATGGACTACCTACTCCTTCGACTTTAAGATAATAGGTGCCCGAAGCTAAATTACTTTCATAGATATTTGCCCACAAGAAAGCCTCTGAACTATCAATTTTTTGAATTTCGTTTAAAGAAGCATCATAAAGGGTTGCACCAACATCTAGGTTGGGAGAGACTCTTTTTTTTCCAACTGAGGTAAGTGGATCAACTCGAAGTTGTAGATTACCACCTATGTGTGTGAATTTGAACCAATCTGTATCGGTGTTTTGTTCTATAATTCCCTGTGCAAATAGAGTTCCTAAGCCATTGTCTAATTCAACTAATTCTGTTGAAGTAAATTGGTCATCACCATGATCGTCTACTCTGAACTCAACACCATTAATTTCGTTTGTGATTATTGCCAAATCATCTTGATCATTACTTAAAGAATTTGGGAAATCACCATTACTCCATTGGGCAGGTGTTGCCCATGTCGAAGCACCCATAATTGCATTCCATGAACCCCAAGCTGACTGGTGACCATAGTAATACCCATCTGTTACAGTTGGATCTTCACTTGCAAAATGATGTGGTAATGCCAACATATGTCCCAGCTCATGAGAAGCACCCGATGCAGTAACAGCCCATGCACCATCATATGTAACATATCCTGGTCCAGTTCCAGCACTCGCAATCTGACTGCCACCAAGCCCAAAACCTGATGATGCTGGACCGATTAAACATTCCCCACCATACACCAAATCGTTTTCATCGGATTTGATTATCATTTCAGAAGTTGGAGGAACTGTTGTGACATTTACATTAAATGGCCGAAAATCCTCTGCGACACAGGCATAAATTCTTTGTATCTCAAAAAGATCCTCAGCAGAATATGTGGTAGGATCATCATCTACTGATAAAGGGCCAACTGTAATACCAGACTCATGCACACCCCCTGTAAAATTTAAATAAATGGTAATATCAGCATCAGGTAAAGAATTGAGGTTAAAAGTTTCATATTCAGTTAAAGGCGCTATGATTCCTTGTCCAATAAAACCCTCATCACGAATGTGAATAGTGGCAGTGGCCATACCAATAGTATAATTTGAATTATCTTGAATTGTTATAATCACTGTCTCTTTATCGTCACCAATTCCATCTCTTAAAGGATTTACAACCAAAGTTTGAATTGCTTGTCCAACTCCAAATTCAATCTGTTCACTCATAGCAACATAGTCTATTCCATTTTGAGCAGTGCCATCAAAACTTAAGCTTACAACTAATGGTGTTTCTGTAGATCCAGATCTGACAACAGTAAATGAAGCAGTTGATGTAGCTTCTTCAGCTTCATAATCAGTGGTATGAATGTTAATAATTGTACTGCCACTATCCTGCGTGTAGGCGTAATTAAAGGTTGTTAACCAAACCAAAAAAAATATTTTTTTCATTAAATAAATTTTTTTCAAAAGTATTAGAAAAATTATTCTAAACGGGTAAATCGCGTTCAAATTAAGTCACAAACAGATTAAGTTAGAACGGTTGAAGTCTACGAAGACTCCTTTTAAAATGTATTTGAATAAAACTCTTCCAATGATTGAAAACCTAAGTCATTATTGGGATAAGGTGGATGGAAAGACCAAAAAGAAGATTCTTGGCTGCATCTTTACTGAAAAATTAGAAAATTTCGATTTTGAGAGTTGCAACCACATTTTTAATCCAGAGATTAAGTCTATTATGTTGGCAACCAATGTTTTAAAAAGTGGAAAAAATAAAAAAGAGGTCAAAAATGACCTCTTGTCTATAATGGCTCCCCCTCTTGGGCTCGAACCAAGGACCCTCTGATTAACAGTCAGATGCTATCTAATTGCTACGCAATTTACTAACAACTGAGCTTTAGACACTTAGCAATAACTTAGAAATAGATGTTTAAGTTAATTGCCATATAGTTGCCAAATAATAGTCTTTCCTATCCAAAAGTATGCAGACGATATGATGGTCTGTATTACATAGATTTTAAGTTAAATAATAAGCGTTACAGGATGTTTAGTGGTGCTAAGATAAATTCGTCTCTTAGTCCTAACTCGTATCCTGCTAAGCTAAAAAGACCTAAGACAGAGCTGCTTGCTAAAGAAGTGTATAATTACTTGGTAAGAAATAATTACAGCTTTAAAAAGAAACTAAATAGCACAGAGATATATGATAGTCTAATAAGTAGTAAGCTGTCTGAGCCACTTAGTAAAACATACTACAAAACCTTAAAAGACTTAGCTGATAAACTAAGATGTGAACTTGTAAGTAAAGGAGAAATAAGTACTCGCTTCTTAGATGCTATAATACTAAGACACAAAAACAATACAAGCTACAATACTACAAGAAGACACTTAAATGTACTTGTCAATTATCTGTATGATAATGGCTTTCCTATACACAAGTCTAAGTTAAAGACAAGAAAGCAAGAGGAAGTATTGCATAAGCCAATAAGTGATGTTAGCGGTGTATTAGAATTAGTAAAATTATATAGTAATAACCTCCACATATGTTGCTTACTTACCTATGGATGTTTGCTAAGACCCCACCAAGAAATAAGACTATTAAAGTGGGGAGATTTTAGTGATGATTTAAGCCATATAAGGCTCTCAGGAGGTAGAGTAAAGTCTAAACGCAACAGAGTAGTGCCTGTGCCATTATATGTCCGTAAACAGCTCGTAAAAGGCAATAGCAATGACAACATATTCACAGGAAGTAGTAAGCCTTATAGTAGTAGCTATTTCTCGCTTGTTTGGAAGCGATTTAAGAGGTTATATAAAGAGATTGATAGCGATGTTACGCTTTACTCATTTAGGCACTCAGGGGCAATAGAAATATTCAAAAGAACAGGGTCTTTACACAAGCTACAAAGCGCTATGGGGCATTCAAGTTTAAATGTATCCCTAACCTACTTAAGAGGATTAGAAGTAGCAGAACTAAAAGAAAGTGATATGCCTATGATATAAAAAAAGGGGCATAAAGCCCCTTTATAAATTCAAAATTGTAAACTATTCTTCTTTAAGAGTAACATTGTAAACTCTTGTATCAGGTACTTTAAGCGCGCCCGAAACAGCGTCAATACCCCATCCTAAAATAGAAAATAAGTTTAATATAGCAATTGTGTTAAATTTACTATCTACAATAACTGTTCTGTCTTCAAATCCATCCTTTTGGAAAGTAACCATATCATCAGCTTTCAATTTAAGGGTGATTGGAGTTTGTCCTTTTTCTAGTCCATTAACAAGTACAGTTGTACCATTCTGTTTTGCATTCAACATTACCGCTTTCTTACTTCCTGATAAAACTGTTGCGCAAGAAGATAAAGCAAACAATGCTAATAAAGTTAAAACTATATTTTTCATTGATTATTTAATTATTGTTTGTACAAACTTAAGTAAAAAAAATTTAAAGCTATTATTGTAATATACGTGCTACATCTGCGTTAATAAATATCAATTATTGTGGAAAGGTATTACTTGACTTAGCAACTTAACAGTTGTAACTTTGGTGGGTAGTGGGAATGCATTACAGTAAATCATACTTGCTATATATCTTAACAACTATTTTACATCAACAATATATTGTAAGATGTTTAAGTGTTTAGATAATATATAGTTTCCTACTACATAAATACTTCTTATTACAAAAAGCTTTATATATAGAGTTGTATACAGGATAAAACTATCTAATAAACATCCAAAATCTATCTGTTTACGTTATATGCTATAGAAACATAATTTAACTATATGCCCTTTAATAGCAATACAGCAAGAGTAGCAGGACAAAAGAGTAAGAGAGGAAAAGCTAAGTATACTACTGAGATACGAGATAAGCTAAATAACTTAACAGACTACTTAATACAAGACTTAAACATAAAAGACTTAGACACTAATGAAAAGTTAGCATTACTAAGAATACTGCTCGCATATACGCTCCCTAAACCAAAAATAGATAACGAAGTACAAGAGCAGAAGCACTTCACAGTTGAGGTTGTTGATAATTTAGTATAAGACATTTATATTTGGATATGGAATTAGGCATCTCAAAAGAAGTTATAGTGGGTATTGCTGTATTCATTTATGGCTTAGTACTTTATTTGTTATTTAGACCAAAAAAATAACAGTTGCCAAATAGTTGCCAAGAATTAGTAGCTTTACATCAAGTTCTTTGCTAAGTTTTCTAAAGAAAAAACCCTCCTCAACAGAGAAGGGCTTGAAGGTTAATGTGTGATGTAGCGATTACTACTTGCTCCCCCTCTTGGGCTCGAACCAAGGACCCTCTGATTAACAGTCAGATGCTCTAACCAACTGAGCTAAGGAGGAAAATGTGCGCAAATATAAATTTTATTTACAAGCTATCAAACGACTCG
>Ga0209654_1002288_pt1 | contig 13455 bp, 15 predicted proteins | sample SaaInl1SG_22_DNA_FD_184646 | JGI IMG/M metagenome (GOLD analysis project Ga0209654, IMG submission 184646) | Marine microbial communities from expanding oxygen minimum zones in the Saanich Inlet - ESP_161SG_22_DNA (SPAdes) (version 2) | ecosystem: Environmental > Aquatic > Marine > Intertidal... | reverse complement strand
ATTGCTCAGTGTGGCTGGTGTAGCTGGTCTCACGCACACAATTTTGGCGGTTATTTCCGTTTGACGCATGCAGCACCCCGGCCACCGCACCCAACGTGCCTGCACCATGCTGGTCACTCAACTTATTGCCAATCGCGGATCCGATCAGTCCGCCAACGACAATTTCACTAAGCGAGCGGTTTTGGGAACCACGCCGCTGATAACACCGTGTTGACGAAGTGGGTTCACGCACAGTGCGTGTTGCCCAAACGATTTCTGAACGCACGACATAACCGTCTCTGACTTCGGTGAATTGCTGTGCAGATGCCGCGCCGCCAAACAGGCTCGCCAGCATCAGACCCAGAGTCAATTTGCCAAGGATAGATTTGCGAACTGTAAATTTGTGAATTGTAGGGTGCATTTTTTCCTCCGTTTTATTCATCGGGGAAGTCATGCAACTATTTGGACGGTTTTTGTAAACAGGCTTTAAGGGGCAGCGGCGGCGGGGGGTATCCCCATAATATTCACGACCTTTGTATGCCGACACCATGCCTAAAACAGAAAGGCGTTTTCATGCCTATGGATGGCACTGCGTGGGCATCGGTGGGGCCTGTTCCGCGCCTGTCATGAAGACCCGTCATCAAACCGATTGACCGATGTAACCCGCCGGTTAATTTTCAAGCATACCGTGCAGTTCGCGTAGATGCTGCAGCCGTTCGTTGGCCAGATATGCGCGCCATTGCGTGACAGACACCGACGGATCACTTGCATGTAGAACGGAGGCAGCGGCGGTGACGTACTCTTCCCATTTCTGTTGGGTCTTATTCACATCGGCAACGTCAAGATGCGTATTGAACGATGAGAATGCCTCTTTCGTAAGGGCCGCCATTATTTGCTGTCGGAAAAAGTCCAGATCGAGCATCACCTCGTCATAATCCGGAAAGGCCCGCGGCGTCTTCAACGCCACAACATCGGCAAAGAATGCCAGCATTAGGTTTTTCTGGCTCCCAATGGAGGAGTGCACCCATCCACTGCGGCCGCTACCGCCTTGCAATTCTTCCGTGTCCGCATTTTGTTCGATATAGGCAAAGCCAGTGGTCACCGCCACATCAAGCTGTTCTTGATCCGCGGTTAAATCTGGGAGGTTCTTTTCCATCATGAGACATTTTCAACCAAGTAAAACAAAAATAACCATAACCCCACCCGCCAAAGAACAACAGCGACGAGTTGAAGCACCCTTTTTTGGGGTGGTGGGCATTGGCACGAATGTGAGCCGCGACCCTGATCTGGCGACTACCAGTCAAAACCGCTTTGAAAATAGGCGATCCAATACTGATTGGGGAACACTCGGATCACCAACCCAGATCAGCCGCAATCATTGCACGAGAAACTATGGGGCCTACCCAAAGGTCACACACCCACCGGCAACATACACATATATAAGAGAAGAAATGGTGGGAGTGACAGGGATTGAACCTGTGACCCCTTCGATGTCAACGAAGTGCTCTCCCGCTGAGCTACACCCCCCAATTTCGGCGCTGGATCATTTAGCGGGGCCGCATTGGGCGCCGCATGATTAGCGGATGTATATCTGCACTAACCGCCACTCCGGTGCAAGAATTTTTTGCGTTTTGGGCGGCTTTATCTTGGATTATTTGGATATTTGATCTTCGCGGGCGGCTTGGCCAATCGTAACATGGCTTTAGATCTTGTCGGTTCTGGCTGGCTCCGTTAGTTTTTTAGGCATGGATATGACGTCTCACCCCCGCCCCTCTGCCGCCCAGCCTGCGGTTAGTGATGATCCCCTTGCTGATCGCTTGGCCCCGCCCGATCACTTGCGCGCGGCCCTAACCGACCCATCATTGCCGCCGCGAATTATCTCGGCCGATGATCTTGCCAGTGGTGATTATGCGCCGGTGTATTTGGCTGGGGCGCATTTCATAAAAACGGGGGCAGGCTTGCCAGTGGTTGCGTCCTGCCCGCATGCCGGACGCGATTATCCAGCACCCATGCTGGATCTGGCGCGGTGCGGTATTGATGATTTGCGCGGGCTAGAGGATTTTGGCGTCAATCACCTATTGCCCGATTTCACCGATCGGGGCATTGCCTGTGTGACGAGCAATCTGGCGCGGGCCTATCTGGATGTGAACCGGCCTGTTGATGCGCTCGATGCCGAGATGTTTACCCCGCCTCCATCCAGCGCCCCGACTTTTGCCCCGCCGTCGCGCCATGTACAGGCTGGCTATGGGATTATGCCGCGGCTCACCGCTGGTCGTCAGCCGATTTATAAAACCCGCCTACCATTCGCCGCGATAGACCAGCGTATTGCGGCATTGCACACGCCCTATCACCAGATGTTGCAAGACCAATTGGATGCATGTGTTGGCGCGCATGGACGGGCTTTATTGATCGATTTTCACTCGATGCCACGGCGCGATCGGTCACGAAAAACCCTACCTGACATTATCCTTGGCAATTGTTTTGGCACAACACTCGACAAGCCTATCGGTGATGCCATTGCCCGCTTTTTTGAGGGTAAGGGCCTCGATGTTGCGTGGAATCATCCCTATGCTGGCGGCTATATCACGCGCAATAACGGGCGCATTAGATCGAACCGGCAATCGGTGCAGATAGAGATCAATCGCGGCCTTTATATGAACGATGGCGCGCCCAATGGCGGCCCCCGATTGATTCTGGAAAAGACCGCCCATATCGCCGCGATAATGGGTGAATTTGCCGATTATCTTGGGCACATGCATGCCGATGATCAGCTTGATTTTGGCTAGCCAGATATAGAGACGAGATCGAGAAGGTCGCGCTGTCTATTTCTTTTTCTTGGCATAGGGATTGTCGCTCTTGCGCATAACCATCCGGATCGGAATACCGCGCAGACCAAAATCCTTGCGCAGACCAGTGATCAGATACCGCAGATAGCTCTCTGGCAGATCGGCCGGACGGCTAACAAACAGGGCGAATGTCGGCGGTCTAGTTTTGATCTGGGTCATGTAGCGGATACGAAGGCGGCGGCCCTCGACCAATGGCGGCGGGTGCGCCTCTAGCATGATTTCGAGCCACCGGTTCAACCGGCCCGTTGAAACCCGCGTGTTCCAAACGCCATACATATCATCAGCCGCAGCCAATAATTTGTTAAAGCCCTTTTTATGAAGCCCAGACACTTGCACCACCGGAACGCCGCGCAATTGGGCCAGCGATGTTTGCAAACGATCGGAAATCTGGGTGGTGGCAAGCTGGCGGTTTTTCACCGCATCCCACTTATTCGCCCCGATAACCAACGCCCGGCCTTCATCGGCGATGAGCTTGGCAATCGACAGATCCTGCTTGTGCAATTCCTCGGTTGAGTCGATCAATAGCACACATAGATGGGCATATTGGATGGCCCGCAACGCGTCGGTCACCATCATCTTTTCAACCTTGTCCGAGATCCGCGCACGGCGGCGCATTCCGGCGGTATCAACCAGCTTGTATGGCTGGCCATTCCATTCAAACGGCAATTCGATGGCATCGCGGGTAATGCCCGCCTCCGGCCCTGTTAACAACCGGTCTTCACCAATCAGGCTATTGATCAGGGTTGATTTACCCATATTCGGACGGCCAACAATGGCAATCCGCATCGGATCGCGCACAGCGTCATCTTGCCAGACATCAATCGGATTACCGGCCTCGTCAAAACGCTCTTCATCCTCGACATCGCCGGGATCGAGAAAGTCATAATCCTCTAGAATATCGTCCTCGCCAGTGATCACGCCGCCAAGGCCAATTTCCTCTGCCGCGCCCAATAGCGCATCATGCAGATCAACCATGCCCTCGCCATGCGCCGCAGAAATCGGGATCGGCTCACCAAGCCCCAGGCTCCACGCCTCAGAAAGGCCAACAGACCCTGCCTTGCCCTCGCATTTATTCGCAAGAAGCACCACTTTGGCGCCTGATTTTCTAATTTCACCAGCAAAGAATTTGTCGGTTGGGGTTACCCCCGATTTGGCATCGACTACCAACAATGTTACATCGGCATCACCGATCGCCATTTCAGTCTGGCGCCGCATCCGGTCTTCCAGAGACCCTTCGCTGGCCTCTTCCAAACCGGCCGTATCAATCACCCGAAAGCGCAATGTCGCCAGAGTGGCATCACCCTCGCGGCGATCACGCGTAACCCCCGGCTGGTCATCAACAATCGCATGCTGTCGCCCGATCAACCGGTTGAACAGGGTTGATTTACCAACATTTGGTCGACCCACAATGGCAAAAGTAATACTCATTTTATAACGTCATTCCACTGTTATATAGGCGTTGCGTCCGGCGTCTAAATTAACCGGCATTATCCCAAAAAGGGGCTATTCGTAAGCTTTTAAAACGCCGTTATTGCCAAGCACGAACAACCGGCCACCGGCAAGCTGTGGTGTTGTCACAATCGGCAAACCCAGTGATTGGCGCGATAATTCGGCGCCGGTATCCGGGTTGAATGTAAACATCTCGCCCGCCTTGCTAAACAGCATCACCTGATTACCAGCAACAAGCGGTCCAGCATAACGCGGCGGATTTTCAGACACAATCGTCTCTGCCGGTGTTGCATCTGGCAATTCAGTGACCCAGCGCACCGCACCATCGGTCCGGCGCAATCCGTATAGCCGACCATCCAGCGCGATCACAAACAAAGTCTTGCCGGCTAGCCACGGCATTTCAATACCGCCGATTGGCTGGCTCCAGACTAAAAGGCCGTTGCGCGCGCTAAACGCCGCCATCCGGCCAGACTGGCTAATGGCAAAGATCATACCGCCATCATGCACCGGATGCGCCCGCACATCACCCAGCCCCTCTATCGGGGTCCGCGGCGAGAATGACGCGATAGAGTCTGTCCACTGCAATTCACCTGTCGAGGCATCAAAATAATTAATCTCACCACCGGATCCTGTAACCACCAATTCACCCTTGGCAAAGGCCGGTGCTGGTGCGCCAAACAGAACAGTATTGCTCGCAAGACCATCAAAGTTCCAGATCGGCTCGCCCGACGAGAGACGCCAGACAAGGACATTGCCGTCCAGATCAGTCACCGCGATCCCCTGATCATCAATGATCGTTGGACCAGCACGCAGGGGTAAGTCTGATGTGATCGCCCAGACCAAGCTACCATCGGCAAGGTTAAGCACGGCAAGATTTCTGCCGCCTGCATGAACCACAATTAAATCGCCCGAAATACTGAGGCCGCCGCCAATACCAGGCAGCGGATCATCACTAAATTCTTCAATCGAGACCGACCATTTTTGCTGACCATTAATCACGTCAAAGGCGCTAACCACGCCGTTTGGTGCAACCGTTACAACCAATCCAGACCCCACAACCGGCGTCGCCATTTCAACCAGATTAGAACCAGCACCGCCAACCGACGCCGACCAGATTTCCTGAGCTGGCCATTCCAGAACCGGATTGCCGCCTGAGTGACCAGCGTTCAAACCAACCGCGCTCGCATTGGCAAAGGCCGCAATCGGCCCGATACCAGCACCCTCAGCGCTGGCCTCGGCATCGCTTTGGACCACGGTTGTTGGCGGCGAAACCGATACACGGTCGCCTTTCAGGATAAATTCTTTTTGTGAACAGGCACCAAGCCCCAGCACCACCGCCAACATGCCCGCAATCATTCGCATTTTGGTGAAATCTGCCATTGTCTCTGCCTCTCTTTGCCATTTTCTCTGGCATTGCTCTGGCGTAGCAACCATCTAGATCTGATTAGCTAGCCGAAAATGTCTAGTCGTCTATTTTGACACAAATGTAATGCTGGCAACAAAATTGATACTAAACCGCTACGCCTGCCACAAATATAGCCTCGTCTTTAATCCGATAACATGCTCGCCAGACGGGCGGCACGTTGGCGTAAATCTGCCGGAATTTCTGATAATGCCAAGATCTGCTCAAGCTTGGTTTTGGCGTCACCAACATTACCGGCGCGAAGATCAAGCGCCGCGCTAAGCTCCAGTGCCAACCCCTGCCACGCACCAGCCGCACCCACAAGCGGGGCCAAACGTCCCTGCAATTCGGCGGTATCAGCACCATCGCCAGCACTCATCACAGATAGCAACAACGCCGCCTGTTGGTAGAGCGGATCAACCGATTTGTCTGTCGATAAACTAAGATAATCCTGTTCAGCACCGATGGCGTCACCAGCCTCGGCCTTGGCCGCGGCAAGGCTGAACTTGGCCAGCATACCATAGCCATCAGTCAAAGATGGCAGCGCTGTTTCAAGTGCCGTCGATACGTTCTCAGACTGGATCGCCATATTATAAGCGCTAGCAGATGCCTCGCTCTGGTTCTTTGTCCATACGCCATAGCCTTGTGACAAGGCCACGCCGCCGACAACTGCAACAGCGGCGGCGATAATATATTTGCCGTATTTCGTCCACATCTCTTGCGTGCGGTCGCGCTTCAGCTCTTCAGTAATTTCGTCAAAAATATCGGCCATGGTTTCACTTCTATCCACTGTCTCTCTTCGCTTTGTAATCAAAGTCCTGAGAGGCAAATCCCTCAAAAATAAATACGCTCTTTTCGTTAACATAAACACTGCTTTATTGACGTCAGCGAAAAGCTGGACCAACATAAACAAATAGACAGCAAACAGCTACCTTAAAAAGTGAGATTCGATCTGACGTGTCACGCGCATCCACTCCAAAAAGGCAAAGACGCCAATTATATTTCTCCCGGGCGGAGCTAAGCCTGATCCTTTCTGCCTATAGCGCACGGGTTGCCGCCGGAGAATGGCGGGATTACGCGCTGGATCATCTAAATGGCGCGGCGATGTTTTCGATCTTCAAACACACCCATGACGCGCCGCTTTTTGTGATCGAAAAGCACCAGCGCCATTTCAAAGAATTACCGCAATTCCATCTGCGCGATCAAAACCGTATCCTTTGCAAATCGACCAAAGTCGCTGATGTAATTGGATATTTTAACAAAGTGCCACGGTTGGTTAGCGGCTAGAACCACCCACACCCAGCGCACTCCCCACGCAACAATTCTCTACCGGCCCCTCTGATATGCCACCTGACATATTGCGGCTTGCTTTGTTTATTATTTATTTCTAATATAGAACAAATAGTGAACAAAGTATTAAGAGGTGCAAGATGGGTGGCTTCAAAAAACAACATACGGCGCGGAGCGAGCCCAGCAATCCAACCAATCTAGGTGACCTAAAGAAAGAGAATTTACAAATTTTTTGTTGGTGCAACCGCTGTGGGCACAATGCTGATATTGACGTGGATCCATTAATTTCGGCTCTTGGCTCGCTATTTCCCGTACCTGAAATCGGTGGGCGCATGCGCTGTTCGTCCTGTCAGGCCCGCGATATCACCACCCGCCCCGCATGGCCAAGTTATGGCGGCGGTCAAATTGCCCGACATAATTAGCCAGCATACCGAACCAAAACTAACCATATCTAATCATATCTAACCATGGACAGGACCGCGTGGATGCGATAATTCTGGTTCAGATTTATTTATCGACCATTACAGAAAGACTAGCCATGAACGCGAGCGATACCGCAAAAGTCCAACGCTATATCAAACAGCGTTTTGGTAATCACAAACTCAACCTTGCCCGCCGCGAGAATAAAGAAGATTCAGCGGATTTGATGCTTGAAGATGAATTCATTGGCGTGGTTTTCCGCGATGATGAAGATGGCGAAACTTGCTATCATGTCCAAATCACCATTCTTGAAGAAGATCTAGACGACGTTTAAGCACTTAAGAACGGCCCCCATCTAATGCTGGGGTTCTTAGGCTAGGGTTGGTTCTTAGGCTGGCTTCTATTACTGGTATTATAGCCTAGAACCACCCGCCGCTATGCGCCATTCCGATGGCCAATAGAAACATCACGATTGCGATCATCAGATCGAGCACACGCCATGCCCCTGGCCGCTGCATTTGTGGCGCCAGCGCCTTTGCCCCATAGGCCAAACCGAAAAAGAATATAAAGCTGGCCGTCACCGCGCCAGCCCCATAGGCCACCCGGCTAGCCGCCTCAAATTTGAGTGACGTCGCCCCGAGCAACACCACTGTATCCAGATAAACATGCGGATTGCCAAAGGTCAGAACCGCAAGCGTCGATAGGGTCACCGCCAAGCCGGGCGCATTGTTGCCCTCGGGCATATCATCATCGTTCACAATAACAGAACCTTGCGCTTGATAGATCGCCGCATAAAGCCGGATCGCGCCATAGCCCGCCAGCCACAGCGCCGCACCAAGAAACAGATAACTCTCATATTGTGCCACAAAGCCCGCGATCAGCAGGGAAACGCCGCTTATGCCAGCGATAATCAGCAGGCCATCGGCAATCGAGCAAAATAGCGCAATCGCAAACACATGCTGGCGCGCTAGGCCGTGACGCAGGACAAAGGCATTCTGCGCCCCGATCGCCAACAGCAAGCCAGCACTAAGGGCCAGCCCCGAGAAATACGCCGAGATAGTCACGAAAATCTGTCTCCATGCACAGAGCCGGCCAAAGGCTCAGGGATACAATATTGCCACGGGTCTATAGCCCCTCTTCAGCCCGTTTTGTGGCCAGAAAATCAGTACCACAAGCAAGCTTTTTAGCAAGCGGCATGGTGGGGGTGATCACCCGCCAGAACGGTGTCACATCCTCGGCCTCAACGCCGACCTCAACCAGCTCAAAAGCCGCCTCTGCAACGATCCGCAAGAAAATCCCAGTTGTCATCGGACAGGATTTATCAGCCCCGAACTGGTGCGCCAACTCGTCCCGCATAACCGCAATATCGACCGAAGATCCATAGGGAATGGCCCGAATATAGCCATCGATAATCGGCGGCGATGGTATCAGCATATTGCATCCTGATGGCAAATCAGCAAAACCATTTTCCAGATACTTGATTTCATATGGCTTTGATTTGGCGAGCTTATCGCCCCATTTGGTAGTCATTAATCGTTCTATCCCTGCACTAACCTAATTTTGCTTTTGGACGGCGGCTCTTACCTAACCGAACCACATAATTTAGAGCCATCTTAAGACGCCGATGATCCCGGCGGTTGCATAAAAGAACTGGAGGATGAGCATACCGTAATGTTTGCAGAGGAATGCCCATAGCCCAATGGCGATGGCGGATATGAATAACAGGGCAAAGCCAAGCACCTCCCACCCAGTGTTCGACGCCACCAACAAGGAATAGGCGATGGCAGTCACCACACCAAACCATTCTAGTGCTTTTTTCATATGCTCATTTGTCACAATGCAGCCTTTCGCAAAGATCCATGCGCGGTCATAATGGCCGCAGGTTATCATCCATACCAGATTTTTACCTAGCCCTAATGTCATCCACCATGGCGGTAAAGCCCACATTTGGCGCATCCAAAGACAGAGAGAATAGACGGCGCCCCATAGAGAAAAATTTGCAACAAGGTTAATGCGGGTTAGGGTCGAGGGAAGCTGTTCTTGTAATTATTTCTTGTTCTCAATTCTGGCAACAACAATCCGCCCCAAAGGGATGCTGTCAAACAATGAACCTAGCCCATTTAGCAATTCAACCATCGCCGATACCGATGCACGCCTATGCCGCGTTGCTAGCGATAGTGATTGGCGGGTGGCAGCTTTATTCAAAAAAGGGATCCACCGCGCATAAATCTGTCGGCTATATCTGGGTTGCACTGATGGTCTATGTGAGCGTCAGCAGCTTTTGGATACATACCATAAAGCTGGCAGGCCCGTTCAGCCCGATACATTTGATATCGATCTTTACCCTATGGGTTCTGTATGCGGCCATTCGCGCCGCGCGCCAAGGCAATATCCGCCGGCATAAATCAATGATGAAATGGCTATATATACTCGGCCTCGTCGTCACTGGCCTATTCACCCTATTACCGGGCCGCGTCATGCATTTCACCGTCTTTGGATAAGCCAGCCAGCTAACATATCATGCAATGATCGATTAGAATCCGGTCACTGTTTCCTACGAATATAGCCTGATTCATAAGTTCGTCATTCGATGTAGAAATGCCTTGTTTCCAAATGACACCAATGGAATTTTGTCGTCTGAAAAGATGAATAAATTCTCTATCGGTAAAGAACGCACGAGGCTCCTGTGACAATTGCATTTTTAGATTGTCAGGCGTCACGATCATTCTCATTCTTTCGGTGAAATCTCTAACATGTTTGGCGTGATCACCTTCGTTAGACCCAAGCAGGCAATTATCCATTATTGGCTCTACAATGCTCAAGATTTCACTGTCTTTCATTTCAACAAATTGCATCACGCGCCCTCTCACACATGTGACATTTTTCAAAATCCTGCAGACCAAAGTCCCACAGATAACAGCACAACTAGTTCCACTATTCTTATTCAACTGTAGCAGTTGGTTTCATGCCTATCATCGCCCCCTTGGCGGGGGTGTCACGAGACGCGCGTTAAGAGCCAAAATCAAACAGGCCTGAATGCCGGCGATTGGCATCAAATTTCAGCGCCCGTCCCAATGGCGGCGCGCCGCGATGCTGACAATCTGTTTTCTCGCAAAGCTGGCAGGCTAGGCCGATGGGCGTATAAGACGGCGTTTTTGGTGATAATAGATTATCGGCCAAGCCAATTTCACGCGCATGTTTGATCTCGCATCCCAAGGCCACCGCAAAAAGCGGCGTGCCATGATGGGCGGGCCCTGTGCGCGGCTGGACAACCGTTCGCGCTAGGGTAAAGAATTTCTGCCCCTCCTCCAACTCGGCTAGCTGTGTATGGATGGTGCCGGGTACACGAAAGGCTTGGTGCGGTATCCAACGGCCACAGGCGCCGCCATAGCGGGCAAATTCCACACCCGCCGCGGATAGACGCTTTGAGATATAGCCAGCCTCGTCAACACGCAGGAAAAAGAACGGCACACCTCTGGCATTGGGCCTGTTCAAAGTGGTCAGCCGGTGACAGATTTGCTCAAAGCTGGCGGAATAGCGTTTGCCCAGCAAATCAATATCATGACGTGTCTCTTGCGCAGATTTCAAAAAACTTTGATAGGGCATCATTAGCGCCCCGGCGAAATAGCCTGCCAATGTTGTTTGCAATAAATGACGTGATTCCACACTCTCAAGACCGGAGGCCTCGACAATCTCGGCAATTTGCGACTGATAGCCAATCAGCGCCAATTGCGAGGCAAGCTGAAAGACACGTTGCGGATCCTCTAATATTTCCGAAAGCATGATCTGGCCGCGATGCATATCATGATGACGGAGCAAATGCCCCATCACGTGGCTTGGCAGAATGCGGGTGCTAATGGCGTGGCGCTCTTGAATATAGGCGCTGAGATTGGCGAAATGCTGCCCTGATTGTAATTTGGCATCCTTGGCACAGGCCTCCGCGGCGTCATCCAAAGTCGGAAAATGGTTTTCAGATTGCTCGAGAAACCGGCGTACTTCTTCGATTGGGCGCGGCAGGGTGCGTGTCTCCAGCCCTTCTTTGCCTTGTTGGGCGGCTGATTTCATCGCCTCATAAGACGCATACAGCGCTAGAATCGCTTGTGCCGCGGTCGGTTGGTTCTGGGCAAGCTGTTGAATATCGCGGCGAGACAGGGCCTGTTCCGTCATGATGGGATCGGCAAAAATCTCGCTCAACCGGGCGGTCAATTTGGCGGAATCATCTTCTGCCATATCTTTGAGATCGATGTCATAAGTCTGGCCCAATTTGAACAGAAGCCCGACCGTGACGGGGCGCATGTTATTTTCAAGCAAATTTAGGTAAGATGCTGAAATCCCTAACTCTTCAGCCATTGAGGCTTGAGATATGCCAAGCTCCCTGCGCAATTTGCGTAGCTTGTGGCCAACCATGATTTTGGTAGACAACCCATCATTCATAAGCGCCTCACTTGTCACATTTGCTGCTAAAATAAAATTACAATAGTTACTAATTATAATTGTAAATATTTACAGATTATATTGGTAACACTCTTTTCCTTTCTCATAAAGAAGTTTCTGATTATCTCTTGGCGATGACTAACAAATCCCCGCTATGCGATGCGGGTAGCAGAACAGAAAAGAGTACAGACCATGACAAATTCATTTGAAACACACGTCAAAGCCGCAGACGGCCGTTTTGCCAACAAACAACGTGATTACAGCATGGAAGATGTGGTGAAATTATCTGGCTCTGTGGTCCCCGAACATACGCTCGCCCGCAGAGGCTCGGATAAATTATGGCACCTGCTAAAGAGCGAGGATTACGTCAATACGCTTGGCGCGATGACAGGCAATCAGGCGATGCAACAGGTGCGCGCCGGCCTCAAAGCCATCTACCTATCTGGCTGGCAGGTCGCCGCTGACTCGAATACTGCGGGCTCCATGTATCCTGACCAATCAATCTATCCGGCCAATTCCGGCCCTGAATTAGCGCGCCGTATCAACCGCACATTAACACGCGCCGATCAGGTTGAGGTGCTCGAAGACGGCAAAGCATCGCGTGATTGGTTTGTCCCGATTGTTGCTGATTGTGAAGCAGGTTTTGGCGGCGCACTCAATGCGTTCGAGCTCACCAAATCATATATCGAAGCCGGCGCCGCGGGTGTTCATTTCGAAGACCAGCTCGCCTCTGAAAAGAAATGCGGTCACATGGGCGGCAAGGTTTTGATACCGGTGCAACAGGCCGTTACGAACTTGAATGCGGCGCGTCTTGCGGCTGATGTTAGCGGTGTCTCGACCATTATTATGGCTCGCACAGACGCCGAATCTGCCAAACTCATCACCTCTGATATTGACCCGCGCGACAAGCCGTTCGTCACCGGTGAGCGCACGTCAGAAGGTTTTTACAGGCTCGATCCCGAGACTGCCTTTGAGCGCTGTGTTGTGCGCGGTCTTGCCTTTGCGCCTTATGCTGATTTGCTCTGGATGGAGACATCGACGCCAAACCTTGACCAAGCAGAAGTCTTTGCCAATGCGATCAAGGCAAAATATCCGGATCAGATGCTGGCCTATAATTGCAGCCCGTCATTTAACTGGACTGCCAATTTATCGGCCGATGATATTGCCCGCTTCCAAAGCGAAATTGGCAAGATGGGCTATAAATTCCAGTTCATCACTTTGGCAGGTTTCCATTCCCTAAATTACGGCATGTTTGAGCTGGCGCGTGGCTACAAGGCCTCTGGCATGGCCGCCTATACCGAGTTGCAAAATGCTGAATTTGCGGCTGAAGAAGGTGGCTATACCGCCCACCGTCACCAGCGTGAGGTTGGCGCGGGATGGTTCGATGCCGTGTCCATTGCCGTCAAGGGTGGGCAATCATCAACCACCGCCTTGAATGACAGCACCGAAGAACAGCAATTCCACGCCGCAGAATAGCCAGATATAGGAGACAATTATGGACGATTTAAATATCACTGAATTATCACAGGACCGCATTACCATTTTAACAGACAGCTTTGACGCGGCCGCTATGGAGTTCCACAAACGCCGCATGGCCACCAAGGGCTATCGTCTTGAGAACCGTATTTCGGGGCA
>Ga0209654_1002286_pt1 | contig 13458 bp, 17 predicted proteins | sample SaaInl1SG_22_DNA_FD_184646 | JGI IMG/M metagenome (GOLD analysis project Ga0209654, IMG submission 184646) | Marine microbial communities from expanding oxygen minimum zones in the Saanich Inlet - ESP_161SG_22_DNA (SPAdes) (version 2) | ecosystem: Environmental > Aquatic > Marine > Intertidal... | reverse complement strand
AATGGTGTGGGGCGCTCCGAGCGAACTTCCTACACAAGAAATGGCAGAAAAATACGATAACATTGTTCTTTTCTTGGACGAAATGAACTCAGCGGCACCAAGTGTACAGGCTGCGGCATACCAGTTGATTCTTAACCGCCGTGTAGGCACTTATAAGTTGCCAGACAATGTTATGATTGTTGCGGCAGGCAACCGTGAAGCTGACAAAGGTGTTACATATCGTATGCCTGCTCCGTTGGCTAACCGCTTTGTACACTTGGAAATGGCTGTCGACTTTGACGACTGGTTCCAATGGGCTGTAGCAAATAATATCCACAAAGACGTTGTTGGTTACTTGACGTTTGCAAAGAAAGACTTGTATGACTTTGATCCTAAGTCGCCAAGTCGTTCGTTTGCAACACCTCGTTCTTGGTCTTTTGTTTCAGATTTGCTTGAAGATGAGTTGAGCGATGAAGAAACAACAACAGATCTTGTATCAGGTTCAGTTGGTGAAGGTTTGGCTGTCAAGTTTATGGCGCACCGCAAGGTTGCATCCAAGATGCCTAACCCAACTGATATTCTTGCAGGGAAAGTAAAAGAGTTGCAGAATAAAGAAATCAGTGCTATGTATTCCCTTACTGTTTCTCTTTGCTACGAGTTGAAAGAAGCATCAGATAAAAATGATAAAAAGTTTGATGATAAAGTCAACAACTTCCTGCGCTTCGCAATGGACAATTTCGATACTGAGCTAGTTGTTATGGGCATTAAGCTCGCACTTACTCAGTATGCATTGCCCATTGATCCAGACGAAGTGGAGTGCTTTGACGAGTTCCACGATCGTTATGGTAAGTACATTAAAGCCGCACAAGGCGTTTAATGTTAAAAAGAGTGGGTTCTTTGAGCCCACTCTTTCTTTTATGGTTGACAAATACTGTAATTAATGTATAATGTACATATACACTGAAATAAAGGACATAGCAAATGAGCGATATGAGCAAAACAGATTGGACACCTGATCCAGATATTACTCCAGAAGCATTAGAAGAAATGCGTGTAGAAGTACTCGATCGTATTATTGTTGCACGGGTAGGGTTGCTTTTGCGTCATCCGTTTTTTGGTAATATGGCTACTCGTCTACGTATTCTTGCTGCCGACGATTGGTGCCCTACAGCCGCAGTTGATGGTAAAAACTTATACTTCAATACACAATTCTTTAATGCTATGAATAATAAAGAAATTGAGTTTGTTATTGCTCACGAAATTTTGCATTGTGTATTTGATCATTTAGCACGTAGAGACGATCGTGACCCTACGCTGTATAACATTGCTGCTGACTATATTGTAAATAATACTCTTGTACGTGACCGCATTGGTGAATTACCTAAGCTAGTTAAATGCTTTCAAGACTTTAAATACGACTGTTGGACTAGTGAGGAGGTTTACGAAGACTTGTTTAAGAAGTACGACGAAGAAGAACTTAAACAGTTAGGAGAACTTCTTGATGAACACCTTGACTGGGGCGAAGAAGAAGGTGAAGGCAGCGATAGTGGTGAAGAAGGACAAGACGGCAATGGTAACACTGTTAGCAAAAAACGTCCTAAGTATTCTAAAGAACAGTTACGTAAAATTCGAGACGAAGTAAAAGAGAATATGTTAAGTGCGGCACAGAGTGCAGGTGCTGGAAATGTTCCTAGTGGCGTTGAACGAATGATTAAAGAGCTTACAGAACCTAAGATGAACTGGCGTGAACTACTACGTCAACAAATTCAATCAACTATACGCAATGACTTTACATTTTCTCGTCCAAGCCGTAAAGGTTGGCATACTGGTGCTATTCTTCCAGGTATGAACTTTGATACTACTATTGATATTTGTGTTGCACTAGACATGAGTGGGTCTATTGGTAATCCTCAAGCACAAGACTTCTTAGGCGAAATCAAAGGCATTATGGACGAGTTTAAAGACTATAACATTAAGATTTGGTGCTTTGATACTAAAGTTTACAACGAGCAAGACTTTAGTGCAGACGGCGGTGAAGAGCTAACTGACTACGAAATTATGGGCGGCGGTGGCACTGACTTTATGGCAAATTGGACGTACATGAAAGAGAATGACATCCAGCCTAAAAAGTTTATTATGTTTACAGACGGCTATGCTTGGGATAGCTGGGGCGAAGAAGATTATTGCGAAACTATCTTTCTTATTCATTCACACCACGATAAAAACTTGCAAGCACCGTTTGGTGTTACTGCACACTATGACGAACATGTTGCATAAAAAAGAACCTAACCCATTAAATGTATTCAATCTAAGGCAGGTAAAGTCGGCGCCGCCTCATTTTGATTATATTAATATTCCACTAACATATAATCTAGAAACTAGTTTAGCCAAGTGGATTAAAAAGAATTGTAAACACAGATTCTATTTAAGTCGTAATGTTGTATTAGATCAACAGAGAAAAACAATTAATGTACTTACAATAGGATTTGAAGAAAACAAGGACATGAGTTATTTCATGTTAGCGTGTCCACATTTGAAATACAATTAAATAAAGTACGCATATATAATAGTAAGGAGTATAAACTATGAGCGAAGAAAAACAAATTGCTGAAACACAAGCAGAACAAGTTGCACCAGAAGTACCTACTGGGCAAGGTCCTGATCTTACAGTACAAGATTTGCAAAATCTTAAGAGTATTATTGACGTTGCAAGTACACGTGGTGCATTTAAACCAAATGAAATGATGACTGTAGGTCAGACATATTCAAAACTAGAAACATTCTTAGAAGCAGTATCTAAGGCACAACCACAACAAGGAGCATAAAAATGGCACTTAAACATGTAGGCAGAATTGCCGCAAATAGAAGAAAAGTTGTTGTAGCATACAGAGTAGTTCCCGACGAACCAGAAAACTGCGTTATTGTACAAACAGAAAATCTTTCAGCAGACGAGCATGATGCTCTTATTAAAGCAGTTGAATCTGCGGCTGGACAAGAAGCAGAAGAGTTTGCTGTAGCAATGGCCCGAGCGTATTTGCCAGATGGGCGTAATATGCTTGCAGGATTCCATACAACTGGAAAAATGCGCAAGGTGCCGCAAGCGGACATTGAAATGACTCCGAATGGTAACACAAATATTAATCTTGCAGAATTAAATAAAATGATTGCAGAACAAAAGGGTGTGACAGTAGGTGATTTAGCAATGCGTAGTACACCGAGCGAAGCGGCTCCTGCTCCTGAAGGCGAAGTAGATGCTGTAGCACAGTATACTGAAGAAACGCCGACACAAGTAACACAGACTGGATCTGATGGCATCGTTACTGACGAGCAACTAGCAGCACAATACCGTTCGCAAGCTGATCGCCTAAGCAAAGAAGCGGCACAACTACGCCGCGATGCAGAAGCACTAGTTCCTACAAAAAGAAAAAAGAAGACTGAAGAAAGTGCCTAATAACGGGAAGCTCCCTCCAGAAGTAGTTAGACATTGGCCAGAAATATTTAAGGATGTAGAAATACAAACTATTCCTGTACAATACCTTGTATCAATTCGTGTAGAATTTGATGACGGTAAAATATGGGAAATTGATATTGACAAAAACAAGCTATCCGATGATCAGACTATCGAGGATAGCTTGAGTTCCTTCTTTGAAGAATATAGTGATTCTATTATAAACATTGACTTTAGACTAGATACACAAAAAGTGATTAAAGACGTTAAAGAGCGTACAAAACGATTTATGAAAAAACGTAAATAGTCTGATTGAGATAAATATATATAAGAAGGTATTCTAGGAGTATTATAATGGCTTTACGTCTAAGACGCGGTACAGATGCGCAAAGAGCGTTGATTACACCTGCAGAAGGTGAACTAATCTATGTGACAGACACTAACGAAATATATGTTGGTGATGGTTCCACAGTAGGTGGAATTAGAATTACAGGAGAGGTAGTTAACGAACTTACGCAACTTAACGATGTTGATGCTACATTACCACAAGACGGACATGTACTTGTATATGATAGCCCAACAGGTGATTGGGTATCCGGTGAACTTCCACTAGTTGATCTTGCAGACGTAAATGCACTAGGTATTACAGACGGTCAGATATTAGCATGGGACGAAATTGCACAATCCTTTGTTCCGGCTAATAATGCATTTGCAGATAACTTCGACGGAGATATTACCGGTAGTGTATTTGCAGACGATTCAAGTGTCATTGTTGATGGTGTAAATAGAATTGTATATGCCGACTTAGTTCAAGCCGACGAACTAAGGGCTAATGTTTTAAAATCAAGTAACATTGATACATCTACTTTGCAAATAGCCAACGATGTTCTCGCAGGAGAAAGTATAGTAAAAGTTGATAGTAACGATAACTTTTCAACCTTAGACCTTGTAAGAGTGTCAGAATCTGACATTAGTAGTGCCTCACTACAATACGGAAGTATTACTATGGGCAGGGAAGACGATAATGGTAAAGTAAGCACTGTTAGTATAGTCGGCTATCAAGACGGTTTGATTATTTCCCACGATACCGCAGGTAATCATACTTCTCCAGCAAAACTTATGTTTATTAAAGACGGAACTTTTGCACTTGGTACATTTACACCTGAAGCAGTAAGGCTTCACGTCGAAGGCAATGCACTAGTAACTGGAGACTTAACAGTGAGTGCTATCAAAGGTAGTGTAGTTGCAGACGATAGTACAATACTAGTAGATGCTGTCTCCGGTACAATTCCTGGTTATATTGCTATAAGCGATCTACAAACTCTTGTTGCAAGTGCTGGTACATACGGTGACTTCCAAACAGCTATTGCAGCATTATAACCACAATTCTTCAAGATAAACCTAAAACACAATAAATAATTTTGTGTTAAAAGATTTTATACTTTCAAATTCAAATGCAGTTCGCACATTAGTTCACCCCGATGTGCGACTTTCTATATCCGATATTCAACCGGACATTGATAGTGTAACTCTATATAAAACAAATATAGTTGAATGGCTCAAGCCTATTATCGATTTATCAGATTTTTACGTGTATCCTACTAATGGTGTTACCGAAGGATTAAACTGGTGGATGTCACAAGAAACAAGAGCAATTTGTATGGATGAAGGTGACTATCAATGGGTTAAGCCTCGAGGAAATATTTACGAAGAAGCTATCAAATATATGAGTGTTCCGAGTGCTATAGACGGTAACTTTAGAGAAATTCCTAAACATGTACCGATTGCACTAGATCTTGCCTATATAGGAAGTACTACTGTTAAAAAATTAAATATTAGTTCTAATGTAGAATATGTATTCTATAGTTTAAGTAAACCGTTCGGTGTAAGAAATGTAAGAACAGGCTGGATGTTTACCCGTCAAAAAGATTTTAGACTAGATGCACTAATATACAATGCAAAGTATTACAACTACTATGCTAATCAAGTTGCAGAAAAGATTATAAACAACTTTGATATTGACTTTGTACATAAAATGTATTATAATAAACAAAAGTATGTCTGCGATCAGTTAAATATTACGCCTAGCGACAGTGTTTGGATCGGTACTAGCACAGACGCAGAATACGCAAAATATAGAAGATCAGGCGACACAGCTCGTCTTTGTCTAGCAGGAGTTTACAATGAAGAAACATGAGCTACCGAGTTTAGCAAATTTAAATTTAAATATCGACTTAGATCGGTTAAGAAAGGAAGTTGATGCGCTTGCTGAAAAGTTTGTAGATGTCCGTACTGCAAATCCAATGCTGTGCGACAATCATATGGAACTTGTAAAAAGTGTTTATGATAACTTCGAGCAAATTAATTTAACTACTCCTAGCGAAATATTGCCGTACGAAACAAGTATTAAAGAGCGTCTGAAACGTAGAGAAGAACACTTGTATAATATTCCTACACCTGAGTACACAGACAGTTACATAGAAAGCATTGTGACGCAGTGTAGGGCGCCTGCAAGCCGCATACGTATTACAAAACTTGCAGCAGGTAAGAACATACCTTTTCACGTAGACTACGATGTAAGCTACGCTGTGCGCTGTATAGTGCCCGTATACGGTGATACGCAAGTTGTTAACTTATTTAAACGAGAAGGCGAGTTAGAAGCATATAATTTAGAAAACGGTAATGCATACTTCTTAAATATCGGCTACCCCCATGCTGTTATTAATATGAGTAATAAACCTCGCATAGCACTAATGTTTAGTTTGGACGGAACAGATGATTTGGAAAACTTGCTCAATTGAGCCGTATCTAGACGAAATAAAAACATTGTTTGCACAAAATGCAAATCATAAACATGCAGACAATTATATCAAAGAGCCACTATTTGAATATACAAAGTTTGCTAGATTAGGATGGGATCCAAAGCTAGTATATTATAGTGCGGGTGTTGAACGTCCTGAATATAATGGCTCTATTAGAGTAATGACTCGTCATACCCGAGACCGTAATCATAACTTCGGTAGTAGACGTGACGACTTAAAAAGAGGTGTCGAAACTCTTGATAATCTAACACGCATTGCACTCGATCGCGGATACACTAACATATGGATGAGTAGAGAAGAAAGCCCTAAAATGTTAGAACACTTTTGCAAGACATCTATATATTCATGGGATTTAACTTTTGAACCCATGCCACACAATAAACGCATAGAGCAGTATGTAATAAGATTAAGAGAAAACTAATGGCTGTTAAGAGTAGCAAAACTGGCATATATAATATGAAGCGCCAATGTACTGGTGAAGACGTTTCTGTAATGGTATATACCGGAGATCAAAGTATTGAGGATCAACCCGTATTATGGGTAATACATGGCTCAGGCGGTGTAAGCTCAAGTGAAGATATCTTTCTTGAATGGGCTAGAGAGTTGCCCGTTACTATTGCGATTGTAGATAGTTATACAGGCAGAGGAATGTATAAACATAATTGGGACGGTAAGGATCATCGCATAATCGATTCTCATACTCGCACTGAAGATATTGTAGGTGCTAAGATGAAATTTGATAAGTTAAAAAAGACTAGTTTTCCATTTACTGGAGATAAGCATTATGCTGTTGGGTTTAGTGACGGTGGTACTGTAGGTGTAAGATTACATACAGATCGTTACAAAGATTATACAGACTGGGTTAAGAAAAGTTTTTGTTTGTATCCCAGTTTACATCCTTACGAAACAGACTTTTATACAGCAGACGGTTCTAAAATACATATATTTGTAGGCGACAAAGATAACTGGACCCCACCGCGATGGGCTGAACGATTTGCAAAAGAACAAACTGCCGGATTAAGTATCCTAAAAGATACGTATCATAGTTTCTTTAAACCTGGTGTTGCAGGCAGTCATAATCATGTGATTAACATAAGCAGTGTAGAACTACCTGACTATGACAGTACGGAACTAAAATCACAATTAGGAAATATTGCAGTTAATAACGGAATTGATGTTGAGGACTACCGAGGAGTATTAGTAGGCTACTCGCAAGAAAGTTCTCAGTTTGTATTGGATTTTATTAAAAATGAAATTTTATGAATTTTTAAATTTACAGTACGACAGAAAACAATTAATAGAATTTGTTAATAAAATTTCTTCTTGGGATGTAGCAGTTAGTAGAAAAAGCGAAGAAATTATTCCAGGGTTTTCAGCATATAGATATAAAAAAGATTTATTTGAATGTAGCGAGATAAAAAGATTAGCCAGTGTTTTCAATATAGGTTATGATAAAATACAAATTGCAAAGTTTGACCCTGACTTTAACTTTAGACCTCATATAGATTATGAAAGGAAAACATGTGTTCTGTTTCCTATATTACCTGTTTTAGAATATAATCCTATAACATATATTATAGACAAGGAAGAAATAGATATACACTACTACGGTCCTGTAATTACAGATACAACACTAACACATACAGTTAAAGGCAATGGATTTACTAGAATTAATATGCAGTTTGATTTAGATTGCACTCTAGACGAAGGATTAAATTATGTTACCAGTTACACAGATTCCGTTTAACATAGACAAAGAACTTTATTTAGAAGATTTTCGAAATAATTTTGAGCAACAATCTGCATGCCTAACTGACGGAAGACTGAGATCTCCCAAAACTTACTTTAAAATTATACGCAATACAGAATTTTTAAATCAAGAAACTAAAAGATGGTCTGAGTTTTTTCAAGCAGATGCAAGAGCAAGATATTATTGGCTTAAACCTAATAGACAACTATGGTGGCACACTGATGCCGGAACAACATGTGCAATTAACTATGTACTTAATGGCAATGATGCAAAGGTTCAATTTAGTGTTACTGGAGAGGATCTCGAAGGGCCGCCGCCTGTACAATATAACGAATTTGAATATCGTGCAGCAATACTAGATGTTACAAAATATCACAGTGTTCCTAATGATAGCGATTTACCTAGAATACTATTTAAAATAAGTATATTTGACAAGTCATACGAGGAAATTGTCAATCTTCTAAAGGTATAGTATCTGGATTTTTCTTTTTTAGTACTTCGAACGCCCAAGACCTTTCTTCACAATTATAGCAATTATTGCAGTTTCCAACAGCCCATCTTGCACAACTATGAGTGTAAGGCAATAAAAAGTCCAGATTTATTTGATACATTATATCAACAATTTGAGTTTTTTTGCTGTTTAGGAACGGACTACATATATTAGGCTGTTGTGTATATTGCAAGGTTCTATGTTTGAATATGTCAAACGTTTCTTCTGCTTGATTATTATTTGCTGCATAAATTTTTATATCACCATTGTGCGAGTTGTACACATCGAACATATTTTGAGGATCTGCAATACCTTCTCTTAAATATTCTTCTCTATTTGGAATATTATTTACGTGTTCTACAGCTACATTAAAGTGTTTTGATATTAACTCTATAAGTCTAGGTGTGTAATCTTGTTCTCTAGTATATTTGTAAGTTGTGTACGCAGTGATAGGTATATTTCTTTTAGTAGTATGTAACTCAGTAATGATCATTCCAAGCAAAGTTACACTATCTATACCTCCAGACATGAACAATCCTATTTTAGGAGTGTCTGGAACTGTAAATTCAAAGTTGGTTTTATCAAATAATTTGTATATCATATCTTAATCCTGTTTATGCGTAGGTCTTAATGGATCACTTTCCCAACCCAAAAAGTCTTTAAACTCTTTATCTTCATCAGTATCGGTATCTGTATGATACAGAGATACTAAATCATCTTGTGGACGTTTGTAATCTGCGTTTGTTCCTTTTTCGGGATCTCCGATCATTTGCCCACCGTCGCCGTAGGTACTACCAACCCTAAAGCCAAACTCTGCTGCCCAATGTTCGATATCTTCTCTGCGGCGTATACGTACTTCCATACTATTTGATTCACCTTCGGGAAAACTTACCCAATCTTTATTCTTGTCTAAAAATAAGTCGTACAATTTATTCTTAAAAACCGGTGCGCCCGGAAGTATTAACATAGTGCCTCCGATTTCAACACGTACAACTGGATTGTTAGCATAATGTTTGTTATCACGCATCCATCGATATTCTTCTAAATGATCTTCTTCTGTTTGTGTAGGATATCCAACTATAAGCAATAATGCAATATTGATATTATATTTTGCGTACATATCTAAATTTTGTTTTAGAGTTTCGTCAGTAAACCCTTTGTTCATGTCTTGTCGTAGTTTAGGACTAAAACTTTCAATTCCTATCATAATTTGTCTAAAGTTAGCACGTTGCATTTTTTCATATATGCGCTCTGGCATTTGCTTAATAATGCCCAATCCTTTAATACTATCAAATTTAGAACCATCAGCAATAATTAAATCGCACAGCTTTTCTAATTCTTTTTGATTGCCATTAATTAGACTATCAAAAAAGTATATATGATTTATGCCATTATCAAGTAAATGTAACATTTCGGCGTATATATTTTCAGCACTGCGCCATCTAAATTTAGGATAGAAAGATTCTACATCACAAAAAGTACAACGTCTTACGCATCCTCTGCTACCCATAATTCCGGCTTCGTACGAATCTCTAACATAGTCTTTATCACGTACTCTTAATCCCCCCGGGTCTCGAGGAACATATCTATCAAAATCAAATCCAGAATAGTCAGGTTTAGGCAATGCGTTTAAATCTTGTATTTGAGGATGTAGTATATGCCCGGGCTTACAGTTGTTATATAATATTTCTAATAATGCATTTTCACCTTCATTAGAAACAGCATAATCTGCTAAATTGTTTTGTATGATCCAGTTGTGGTATGTAAACACAGGGCTACCACCTACAATAATTTTTTTGTCAGGATTATACTTTCTAATAAGAGGCGACAAATACTTTAGTGTCGGAAGACTTCTATAACTAAAACAACTAATGCCAACAAAAGTAGCAGGATGTTCAGCAATTTCTTTAGCCCATTTATCTATGTATTGTTTATACACACTGTTATAAAAGTCAAAAAATCTCTTTCCTTTATAAAGAGTTTCGTTAGACTCTTTCCATATTTCCCACCAATCTGTATGTATAGTATCTTCCCATAATTCAAGATTGAAGTCTTTTACATCAGTTTTAAAACCGTGCGCTTTGCATACTCCTTGTAAGTAAGCTATTGCTAAAGGAGGAACATTTACACCGTGTTTTGGTATTGCACATAGTAATATATCATTCATAACATTTAAATGCCCAATATCTTTCCTTACACCACCAGCATTTGCCACAATGTGTTATATCTGTTGTATATATACAGGAAAGTGTTAACGGAAACAGTGTTTCTAATAACCCATACTTTTTATATAGCTCTGCTATAAACTCTTTAGTTACGTTAGAGAACGGTCTATAATAAAGTCTATTACCCGACACATCTTCTTTTTTAAAAAGCACTTCTCGGCAACTGCTCCTTTCTAAAACACGCTTACTATCAATATCCGGAACAGCATTATCAGGTGGATTAGCAGTACTACCTGTTAGGAATATGTCACAGTTATAAGTTTCTTCCATATAAGACGTCATTTCAAAGTTTGTTCTAACAATAGACGATTCTCTTCCTGTAATATCTTTTATTTCAAGTGGCGCTATCTTATCAGGGTACTGTAATTGCATAAATTCTACAACTGACTGTGCAGGTTTTAAAAAGTGCGGTTCATCTCTCCTATGTAAAAAGTATGGCCTAATAATGTCTACAGACTGTTGACCTAATAAGTAAAGTAACATTGCACTATCAGCGCCGCCGGACAGAGATATTGCCGGCTGAGATAGAGTTTTAAAAGTGTCAGTATTCCAAAATTCAATACCGTTGGAGTCTGTAGAAATTATCATTTTACACTTTTGTCAAGTAGTTTAATAAACTTTTCATCGTGATAAGGAACATATAGAGCAACATGAAGTCTATCAATACTTGTTGTATTTTCTACAGCATGATCCTTTACATTATTAAAAACATATGCATTGCCTTTAGCATAGTGTTCGCTGTATATAGTTTTATCATCCATACGTACAAGCATTTTAATTTTAGGATCTGTAACTATCGGAATATGAACAATTGCTTTATCATTTGCAATAACATCAGAGTGCCAAGGCAGTCTTGCATGATTATGCCAGTTTAAATAGCCGTCATGACCCATTTTCCATATAAATGCCCTATATGTAGTATCGCATATATTATCAAATATAAATTTTGTGATGTAAGGTAACTCGTCAAATAGATCTGTTTTATAGTATTGCATGTCTTCTAGATTTAATCTAGGAGCAGTATCTATAACACTTGCAGCATACGGTTGATATTCTGGCATATCTCTAGTAGCACATTCTTTACTTTGCTTATTAAACCATAAATGACTGTGAGGAGTATAATTTACTAATGCCCTAGCTCCCCAATGTCTGTGATAATTGGGTCCATTTTCTATAGTTTCAGCAGTAGTTGCCATATTAATAGGAATAAAGGCACTACCGATTGCTTCGTCTAATTCAGCCTTTGCACGTTTATGATCAAACTCCGGTATGTCTAATTTGATATGCGGTATTTCTTTTGTAATATTACTATAAGGAAATTTTTCTTCATATTCTAAAATTTGCTTAATAGATTCCTGAGCACTGACTTTGTCTAAATTATCAAATACTCCATAATCATATGCTTTGTCGCCTTGTTGTAACTTAGGTATAAGCGTTTCTTTTTTAATAATTTCCATTATAAGCACCTTTCTGTATGATTACGATATTTAGATTTATACCAGAATGCTGTTCTTTCTAAATATCGTAATCCTTCAGCCGATTCGGGATCAAGATCTTGCTCTTCCCAAACATTATTACGTTTATGCACTCCTGTAAATTGGTCAGCAAACACTATATCCCCAGCTTCCCATTCGTGATGATAGTGATACTTGTCATCATCAATGTAACAATTCTTTATCATAGAGTATACTTCTTTATGATTCGGCAATGGTATTTCTTTATTATTGCCAATATCTGCCATGTTTAAATGAGGGAAATAAATTCCCTCCATACCCAATGGATGATTAGGATGCAATCTTAAATAATTATCTTTAGTAAATCGAGGCTCTGGATATATTGCAGGATCTTGATCAAAGTTTAATGCATTTTGTATAGATCTTGATTTGCGTTGTTTATCAAAATCAGATTGCTCTGCTATCGGCAACATATAATGTAGTAACTTTTTTTCGTAGGTACTGTCAATATCGCTTGTTAAATGTATATAATAATTCTTAAAGATCTGCTGTGTATTTGCGTCAAGCGAGTTCCAATAAGGCATACTGTTAGTATACGAAGTTACTGATCTTTTTGGACATACTATAGCTCGTAATCCTATCATTTCTTCGCTGTCGGGTGTAAATCCTAGATTACAGTGCCAATCTAATTCACCATGAGAAAATAATCCTTCGTCGCCGTGCTTATTAATCTTTTTATTGGTAACACGAAAGATTTCTGGATGATCTGGATCGTTGCACCACATTTCAGCTGGTTGATGATATCCAATCTGCTTTTGAAAATCTACATATTCGTTTGAAGTAATGTCTTGTTTTTTCCAAACAATGATACCGTACTCTTTTACAAGATCGATAAATTCTTGAGGATTAATAGTGCCGTACTTGTCCAATACTCTGACAGCAACTATTATACCTTTGGACGATTTTAATTCTTCTAACTTCATCTATCTTACAAATAACCTTTCAGCAATCCAACCTGCGGTATCATACTTGTGCAATCTAATTCTTCTAGAATCTTCATGATGCTCTTTGTGATATCCTTCACCTGCAATAAACAAATTAAGCCAAGGAACATTTGCGCCACCGTCTGTTTTATGCCCTACAGTATTGAGTAAACCAAAGCCTACTTTAGCAAATACAAAGGGGATAACAGCATATGCTAACCAGAAGTACGGACTTATTGCAAAGCTAATAACGTTGTGTGCTACTAATATTTTTACGTGATGCTTATGGAAGAAGACTAATCTAGGA
>Ga0209654_1002282_pt1 | contig 13487 bp, 20 predicted proteins | sample SaaInl1SG_22_DNA_FD_184646 | JGI IMG/M metagenome (GOLD analysis project Ga0209654, IMG submission 184646) | Marine microbial communities from expanding oxygen minimum zones in the Saanich Inlet - ESP_161SG_22_DNA (SPAdes) (version 2) | ecosystem: Environmental > Aquatic > Marine > Intertidal... | reverse complement strand
ATTGCATTTGCAAATAGTTAATAATTGCACGCTGCAATTTGTCTTCGCCGCCCAAATATTTTTCGTAAGGATTCGCCATTACACAATTGCGTTGTCTAATGTTTCAATAATATTTCGCAATTCCGCCTTTTCAAACGTTCCGCATAATTCGTGTTTATACGTTTTAAATGACAATTCGAAATGGTCTTTTTTAACCTCTTTTATTTTAATTTTTATTTGCATTTTATAATCTTTTTAATTTTTTTATTTCTTTTTTTAATATTTCGTTTTCAATTAACATTGAATTGTATTTATACAACATTGATTCCGGCGTTAATTTTTCCGTTTTAAATTCTGACAAAACCGCGATTTTTAAACTCTCGAAATCGGCTTTGAAAAATTCGTCAAACCTCAACCAATCATTGAAGTTTTTTAAACCATAAACAACCGACGCGTGATCGCGATTGACCGCCGCGCCGATTTTTTTAACTGATTTTTTACTCGTATGTCTTGCAAGCCAAAAGAATGCACCGCGCGCCATTACAAATTCACGTTCGCGAGTATCTTTTTTTATATCACAATTAAAATGTTTATTTACTTTTTTTATTAAATATTCTAATTCCATTTTTTTAAATTACAAAATTAAACTTCCGTCGTCGTGAAAATCGTTCCAAATATAACCGGAAACAATGCCGGTTTCACAATAAATTTTCCAATCGGCAAACGCACGTTTCCACGCTTTGCGCCCTTGTTCAATCATTTCATCGCTTAACGTGTAAACCTCAACCGAAAACGGATAATTCGTTTCGACCGCGATAAATTTAAAATTGTCAACGCCTAACATATCACAATAAAAAGCCGCTTGTAAATGATAGCCGTATTTATAAACATCACGACGAAACGCCATTGGCGCGTTGTCCTGGCACGTTTTAACGTCCGAAATAAAGTTTTCGACGCGGTTCAAACAATCCGGCCGAACGCGTACGTCCAAACCCTCGTGTTGTGTGTAATGTGACAACTCGATTTCGCCTTTACAATATTGTTGCGCTAAATCGTGATTTCTGAAATTGTCCAAAATTTTAGTGATTTTTTCGTGGTCATCAAACGCCACTAATTTTTTGCCCTCCGCCTTTTTTTGTTCAATGGCGAATTGTTCTTTTCCGGCTTTTGTTCGGCGGTCAATTTTCGGCATGACGTGAAATTCTTTATAATACATTTCCGGTTCTAACATTGCGCAATGAACCGCCGTCCCCAATGCCATTGCCGACGATTCGAACGGCTTTTGGTTAATGAAATGATAAACCGATTTTTTATGTATTGATTTTAAACCGGACGCGCTAATTCCAGGCGCTGAATGATATTGTTCGTTTGTGTCAAATTGTGCTTTCATTGTGTCAATTGTTTTGTATCGACGTTGCGGTCAATTAAATAATAATTGTTAATTTCTGAAATAGTCATTTCTAATTTTTCTATTTTCTTTTGCATTGCATTAATTCGCAAATACAAAAATTCAATTGTGTTTTCCATTTTCTTAATTTTTTAAATGTTTTGTAAAACTAAAAATATATTTTCAATTTACAAAATATTAACATAAAAAAAACGGCTTCTTATCTGAAACCGCTTTTTGTTTTGTTTGTCATTTTACCGATTAAAACGGCAAATCGTCGCTCGCTTCGGCCGTTTGCACCGCTTCCGGCTTCACATATGGATCGGATAATTTAATTGAAAAAAACTTTCCTTTGGCGCCCTCTTTAACCCACGCCGCGATTTGTTGGTCCGTTCCGTCTTGCAACTTAATTGAACCCGAATAATCCGGTTGGTTTTCGCTTGTTTTGTTGGTGTTTTTGAATAAACTTCCGTTTCCGTTTTTGTGTTCGTAACTCATTGTTTTTGTTTTTAAATATTAAACTTTTTTATTAATTGTTCGCGGTATTCTTTTTTCATTTTAAAGCCGGACAATACCTTTTCCGCTTGTTCTTTTGTAGCTTTTAACGTTGCGTTGAATTGCGCGTCCGTTAACCATTTTTTGTTGTCCTTGTCCTGGTTTTTAACGGCGTTTTGCACTTCGTTTGCTGATGCAATACTTGTGTCAATTCCAATGCCTAAATAACCCAATGCGCGTCCCAATGCCGACGTGAAACCATTTTCAACGAATGACGTTTTGTTTATATACGACGAATCGCGGTATTCTTGCGAATGTGCCGACGCCATTTCAACGCCTTTTGTATCTGAAATCGTGACTTTAAAAATTCCTTCCTTTTCGTCAATGTGAACCAATTGTTCGCATATTTGCCAACCTTTAAATGTTGGTTCGGTTCTGAAATGTTTTAACCTCTCGTTGACGGTGATGTACTCTTTTCCTTTAATGTTAATCGTTTTCATTGTATTGTTTTTTATATATTTAAGTTTTCAGAAATACCGGTTAAATCAAATTCGGCGGTCTTTAAAATTATGACCTCGCCAATTGTAAATGATTCCGGATTTTGTAGTCGTGATTTTAACGTTGGCATTGTGCATTGTAGTAATTCGCAAACGTCGTATCGTTTTAAATTAAGACGCTTCATTTCGCCTTTGAAATGTGATTCAAACATTGTTTTCTTTTTTTAGATTGAACCACAAAAATAAAAAATTATTTTCAAATAAAAAAAATATTTACAAAAAAACCGCCGCAATTCAAAAGAAAATACGACGGCCGACAAACAAAAACAATGTCGTTTTTTAGTTTACAATAAAGTCAATGTCCACGTCGTCGTCGTCATTTGGTAAATGTGATTTTAATTTAAAAGACGCGTTTTTAATGTCGTATTTTAGGCCGTCAATAATTGTTGATTGTGGATCGGTTTCAAAACCGGTCCAATAAAACCAAACTTTATTATGCATCGATAGCGGTTGAACTTTTAAATTTCTAAATGTTCCGTCGTAACGTGTTAAATATTCGCGAAAATCGTTTGCAATATTTTGGTTTGTTATGTCTGTTATTCCTCTATATAAATTTGACGTATTAAAAAAGCCGTAACGTTCGCGCGTTCTCGAATAACCTGGATATATAATTGGTAACGCCTTTCTTGTTTTTATTGTTGTATTTATACCGGAATTTGTTAATTTAGAAACAAATGTTTGTTCGGCGGTTTCCTTTTCAACTTTTTTAACTAAAACTTCTAAATTATCAAAATAAGTCGTTTCGTATTGTGTTGCAGCGCAAACAGTATTGTATATATTTATGTTTAAAGTATTTGACGGATTTATTAAACCGTCTTGTTTAAGTGTTACTGAATACGATATAAATTGATTTGCCGTTGTTTCGTCAATTTCATTTACATAACTACCAGATACAAATGTTTTATCGGTTGCGTTCCATGATTTCAAACCGGAATCCGAAACGGTTATTTGATATTGAAAAGTAGAATTAACTTCAATGCTTAATGACGTTAAAAATTTAATGTAATATTTTATTTTAAATGTAACGTCATCAAAATTTGATTCATTTAAATCAATACTTTGTGAATAACTAAAACATTGCAATTGTCCAAATGTTGGCGCGTCATCTGTTAATTTCATTGACCGCCGTCCTTTATATGAAATTTCGTCCGTTGCGATTTCTGCCAATGGATTTAAACTAACATCGTTTAAAATTGTAAAATCATAAGAACCGTATTCAAAACCGGAATTATAAAAAGATGTTTTATATTTTACAAAATCCGAAATTGTATGTACTTCCGAAACCGGTTGTAAATATTCGCGCGACAAATCGTTGTTTGTCGCCTTTAATTCGTTGTTGTTGTCGTATAAAACCGGCAAACGTTCGGTTCCTAAACTTGTGCCGTCTTTGTCGTATATTCTAAAATCAATAAATTCTTTTTTAGTAAAATTTAATTTTGACGAAATGCGATCACGGATATTTGTTGGAACAATACCGGTTGACGATACCTCGTTGAAAATTTCGTCTTTGACGTAATAATCAAATATATTTGTTGATTCTACAATATACCATTTATTATAACTTTGAAAAATACGACAATTTGCAAAAATTAATATTTTTTCCAACATTTCTTTGGCGTTGTATAAATCAAAATCGCCTTTTATTTCCGGATAGCCAAAAGTAAATAGATTTTGATTTTCAAAAAAACCAAAAACAAAATCTTTGACATCTGACGCCATATAAATATCTAAATCCAAATCTAAATTTTGAAGTATTTCAAAAATCTTTTCTTTGACTTGAATTAATGTTGGCGCATTATTATTATTGTAACTAATCGGCGAATCAAAATTGTTTAACGTTCCTAATCCGTCAAATGCGTTAATTGTAATACCAAACGGCGGTGTTGTTAATTTTTCTTTGTAGCGGTCAACAACTAAAAAGCCGGACCAATACGCACCCCAACGATAAAAATTGTCATCGGTTATGGCGTCCGCAACGCACGACAACGATTCAACTTCGCCGCCGTCCTCAATAACGCGGTTTTGATAATATGTTGAAATAGTTTCGAAATTATTTAAAACGTTGTCCACGCACTCAAAAGATTCACACGTTCCGCCGTCGGCTTCGACGCGGTCCGCGTATATTTCGCCTTGACTTTTGGCATAGGAAACAACAACTTTATATTCGCGTTCGTCAAACTTATAAAAATCGTCATAAGAAACTGAATCCGTAACCAATAAAGACAACGTGCATTTTGAACCAATAATTGGTTTATAAAAATCGTCTGACGATTGCCACGAAATTTGGACCGGTTTTGCGCCGGCTATCATTGGTAACACGTCGCCGGTATAATCTTTTTTTAGTATTTCAACTTTTTTTCCAAATCCTAAAACATCGGAAAAAATTAATCGGTATTTAACGCCGTACGCCATAATTTAGTTTTAATATATTCGACCGGCCGTTTCATTGGCGCGTTCTATTGCTATTAATAAGTCTTGACCGTCAACGCGAACGGAACCGGTCACGTTTACGTTTCCGCCACCACCAACGCCGCCAATCATTCCTTGTAATTTGTTTAACGGCGCTATAACTTCCGGATTTGACCGCGCGCCTGGATATTCCCCAACTAATCCCATTGTTGGACCGCTGACAATACCACCGTCGGCAAATTTTGCAAATTGACCGCTAATTAATGCGGTTGCGCCGGCTAATAATGCCGGTAAAACAAACGCCGCCGCCGGTCCAAATGCTGACGCCGATTGCGTCGCAGCGGTTGATCCGCCGGACAACGCAATTTTTAAATTATTTGCGACTATTTTTAACGCGTCTTTTGCTAATGTACCAACAAATGCGCCCGTTGCGGTTTCAGCACCGCCAAACATTTTTGTAATAGAATTACCAATTGCACCAAATGATCCGTCTATCGCACTTCCAATCGCTTGCATTTGTTCGGCTGCTTCTTGTTGTGACATCATAAAACCCATAAAACGCATCTTTTTTTCCTCATATACGGCGGCCTCCGCTTCAGCTTGTGCAATATCAAAAGCCGCTTGTTGTTCGGCGGTCATTAAATTATTGTCAATTGCTAATTGTCTTAATTCCGCGTATTTAGCCTGAACGCGAGCCAACTCCAACGCTTTTTGTTCCTCTTCACTTGCGCCGGTTGCATCTGCAAACTGTTGTTTTAATTCTAAAATCCTGGCTTGCTCTTCCGATTCCATTTGCGCGAGCGCTTCGGTTTTTGCTTGTTTTAATGATTTTTCCTTTTCTGATCCTTCAGTAACTTGACTAATCAAATTGTCATAATATGCCGTCGCATCTGCTTTTCTTTGCTCGTATGCTTGTGCGTCGTTTGTTACTAATGCGCTATTAATTTCCTGATTTAATGCCTTTAATTTTTCAGCCGCTTCAGGATCTAAAACCGGCGTAACAACAAAACTTGAACCGGACGTTGTTGATGGCGTATCAACTGAAGGCGCTGCAACTGAATCCGCTTCACCGCCTGAAACAACTTCGGCGTCAACTTTTATTTTATCTATTTTGCCCGCATTTAATGCGTCGTTAAAATTGTCAACGACCGACGTTCCCAATTCGGACGCGTTTTCTTTTATACCGTCAATTGCTTCGGTAAAACCGCCTTTCATTGCGTCACCAATACCCGAAAACCCTTGTTTGATTTTCGCCATATCAAAAGTGAAAACGCCCATAATTAAATCACCAACGCCGCCCAAAATACCCAATGCAGCATTTCCGAACGCTTTAAAAACTGAAATAACTGATTTGAAAACAAATTTTCCAACCGCTAAAAAGTTTTTAAATTGCATTATAATAGCATTAACCGCCAATTTTATTGGTAAAGAATTATTGTATAATTCAATAAAATAATTACCGACTTTAATTAACGCGGCTTTTATACCGGCCCAATTTTTATATATTACAACGGCGATTGCGGTTAATCCGGCGATAATTAAACCAACCGGCCCCATCATCAAAGTAAAGGCCGCGCCGATTGCCGGCGCCATTGTTAAAAGTGTTCCAATTATAGCAATGACCGGACCTAATGCCGCAACAATTCCGGCAAAAGCCACAATTATTTTTTGCGTTGTTGGACTTAATGCCTTAAATTTTTCGGACAAACTTGTAAAAAAAGCGCCTATTTTTTGAACCGCCGGCGCAACCGCCGTCAATATAACTTGACCGACTGACAACAACGACGATTTCATTGCGTTCAATCCTTGCGTCATTTGAAAAGACGCGGTTTGTGATGTCTTTTTAAACGCTTCGTCTGTTGCGCCCATTGTATTGGATAATGCGTCAAATATTTTTCGATTGTCTTCAATACCGGCGCCCGTCAAATCCAGAACCCCCTTTAACGCTCTAATATTTGGAAATATTGCCGTTGTATCTTGACCGGTTTGTTTTAAACCGCTTTGAAGCATTTCGAGAGTTGCCAAAAGTCCGTCTTCACTCAATGATTTTTGAACGTCTTCAGTGCTTAAACCCATTTTCGCCATTGCTTGAACGGCGCCTTCTGTTGGTTTTTTTATTGACGCTAATATTGCGGTCAATTGTGTAGCACCTGAAGCGGCGTCCGTTCCCGTTCTTGACATTGCAGCCATTGCCGCGCCGACTTCGTCAAATCCAACGCCCATATTTGAAGCAATCGGAATGACTGAACCCATTGCACCGGCAAGCGCCGACGCTTCCAATTTACCCTCACGAACGGCCGCAACCATTATGTCAGTAGATGCGGACGCGTTTAAATTTTGTACTCCGTATGCGTTCATCGCAGACGTTGCCAAATCCGCAATGACTTTTGTTTCACCTAAACCAACCGCCGCCGCCTTTAAAGAGGCGTTTAACGTGTCCGTTGCGTCCGAACCTTTCAATCCGGCCGAAGTAATATAAAACAACGCTTCAGCGGCTTCGTTTGCGCTTCTGCCGGTATCAACGGCCATTTTTTTAGCCGCTTCACCCATTTTTTTAACCTCATCGCCGGCAATTCCAACCAATGATTCAATTTGTCCCATTGATTTATCAAAATCAAACGCCATTTTTGTAGCCGCAGCACCCGCCGCCACTAATGGCAATGTCAATTTTGCCGTCATTGATTTGCCAACGCTTTGCATTTTAGAACCAAATGAAGACATTTGCGAACTTGCTGAATTTAAAGCGCTTTTTAATTTCGACGAATCGCCGGTGATATTTAACTTAAGATTTGATTCGGCCATAAAGAAAATATTTTAAACAAAAATACAAAAAAAAAGACGCTTTTATTTTAGCGTCGTTTTCTTTGTCATTGATTCGGCTTTCAACTTAAACGCTTCCATTTGTTCACGCGTTGATTTTGGTTTTGCACGTTCTTTTTTTCTTGCTTTGTCAACCGGCAATTGAAATAATTGATCCGGTTTTAACATTTGCGATTTCTTTTGACATTGTGAATTGTGGACCATTGTCGCAATATATCGCGTTTGTTCCCATTGCAAATTGACGTTGTTGTGATAAAATTCGGCTAATAGCGCATTTTCACGCCACGTTTGCCGCCAAAAATCGTCCGGTTTTGTGCCTATTAAACCAATATAATAATCGGTTAATGATTCAAATGTTATTTCTTTAGCGGCTTTGGCTTTCCCGGCTTTTCAATTTCTGAATTTAAACTATTCCCTAAAATTTTGGATTGAAGCATTGTTTCAACTATTTTGTTAATGGATTCGGCTTCTAATTCGTCCAACCACGAACCAACCGAATAAATATTATAATCGATTTCATTTCCGTTTTCTTGATCGTTTGCCAATATAGCCGAATAAATAAGCGCGCGCAATCCTTTTAATGAAATACCGTTTTGAAATACGTCGCCAATGTCCTGAAGTGAAATCCCTAATTGTTCGGTAAATTCCGACCAAAAATTCATTGAAAAGTGTAATGTTCTTTTTTTGCCACCGACATTGATGTCGATATAACCTTTGTGTTTGTTTGCCATTTTATTTGTTGTTTGTCGTTAATAATAAAAAAAGCCACCGCCAAAAAATGACGGCGGCCAAAATAATAAACTTTTAAATCTTTTTAATTTGTTGATTTGGTGATTGCACCGGTGATAGTAATCGATCCGCTATAAGTGACGGCCGCTTCCATTTCCGCTGACATTTCAACACTTGACAAAAACCCTTCCGCCGTATATATTACGTCGCCGGTTTCTTCTGTTCCAAATACGCACGTTAATTGAGTACGCGCCAATAAGAAATCCGCCATTTCAATAGCGTTTGAACTGTCATCATAAGCAATTAAACCTTCAAATGATATTTCGCCACCTTTTACGCCGCCGATATATTCTGAAAATCCGTTTGAATCTTTTGTTGTTGCTTCCGGTGTGTCCATTGATAGTGACATTGAACAACTTGTTGTGTGTCCAACTGTTGCACCCTCAACCGATAAAATTAAATTTGTTCCGTTAAAAACTCCCGTTGTAGCCATATTTTTATATTTTAAAGTTTATTAAATTTTTTGTAAATATACGAATTATTTATTTTATTCTTTCGTGATATAATTAACTCCGGCGAACTTGTGGACGCCTTCGTCTTGAATTGTTATTTCGTACGCGGACCATTCCGCAATTGCTGAATCGTTTTCGTCATTCCAAAAAACGTCAACGCAAAATTTATCGTATAAAACCGGCGGTGTGATTTCGTTTAAATCGTCGTCATATTCGCCGTCCTTAACAATAAAGTTTCCAATTTTAACAATGGCGTTTTTATGTGTTGGAAATTCGTTTCCGTCGTCGTCGATTTCAACGCCTAAATTATAAATCAATTTATCAACTATTGATTCATTTTCAAACTCGTATTTTTTAACTATATGCGCCATAATTATAGTGTTGTTAGTGTTTCGGCTTCGGTTTGTGTCAATACGCGGTCATAAACTCTTGTGTCGTGTATTTTGCCCTCAAAATTTAAAGTGCCATTAAATAAAGTAAATTCTAACCTATCTAAACCAATCATTTCGTCAACGCTTGTGTCGGTCAATTCCAACGTACCATTTAAATAAACTTTAGCTTCATTTTCCTTGAATGTTATTGCCATTTTATTACGTTGATTATATGTAATAGTTTCATAATGACTTAATGTTAAACCACCACCGCCGCCAGCAATAATGAAACGAACTTGATTTGAACTTGCATAAAAGAAAAATTCGCATCTATTTGACGAACTATCGTCATTTAAACTTATTGCAGTAAATGACGAACTTGTTTTGAATGGCACAACGTCAATAAAAATTGTGCCTTCAGACGAAAACAAATCGGCGACCCCACCATTTAAACATTGGTCTTTTTGTCGTGTGACTTGTCCGCTTGTGGTTTTTATATAGCTTGTAGGATAAGAACCAATTTCAAATTGTCCGCCCCATATAAATAAACTTTGATTTGTTGCCGGTCTTAAACCAAATGTTTGATTTCCTGTTACCGTTGCATGCGTTGCGCTTAATCTAAACCAACCGTTGCCGAAATCTTCAATTGTTCCGGTCATTGTTCCGCCTTGTGTTGTTATTGTTCCGGAATCTAAATCAAAAACAACTCTATTTAAACCGGAACTTGCGTTCAATATTTCGACGGTGCTTGAAATGTTTTTTTTAACAAATATTGACGCGGTTTTTTGTGTCGTTGTCCAACTTGAAAACCGAAAAACGCCACCGCCATTTCCGGTTGATGTTGCTAAATCGGCGGTCAATGTTCCGTCCGGTGCAATTATTTGATTTGTTGTAATTGTGCAATTTGATTTAAACCAAACACTTTGGTTAAATTCTTCCGAATATGTGAATTCATTTGTTCTTTGCGGTTCCAAATTCAGCGTTGGACAACCGCCGCCGAAATGATCTATTCGCGGAATATTTGTTCCAACCGTTTCAATCAAACCGCCTGGATTAACCCTTGACGCGTTTCCGCTTCGTGTGTATGTGAAATCTCCGTCGCCGTCTGTTGGAAATACTGAATAAACTTTTGATGTTTTGTAACCCGTAGGAATTAACAATAATTTTGCGTCGTCTGCTAATGACATATAAATTTGTTTTTAGCAAAAATACAAAAATTAAAAAAGATATTTAACGGCCTTGACCGCGATATTTCTTTTTGTAGTTTTTAGACGTTTTAATTGACGAACTTTTGCTTTTTGAATGTACGCCTTTGCGTTTCTTTTTTACTTTCTTAAATGTTGTTATAATCGTTTTATTGCGCGCCATAATTATTTGTTTTTGCGAACCGCCGAACCGTAAAAATAACCAAATATTGATAAAACAATTCCTTCACAAATACCAATTAAATGAATCCAAACTTCCTTGTTTGATTCCGGTATTTGTAAATAAACAATTGCGTAAATAATAAAAGCAAATGCAGATAAACCAATAATTCCGGTTAAATTAAACATCAAATCAAAACCGCCGGTTTTTGCCTTTTCAACTTCACGTTTACGCGCTGAATCGCGGTCCGCAACTTCTAATTTGTAGAACTCAATCAATTCGTCGTGTAATTCTTTTTTTTGTTCCGGCGTCAATTCCGGTTCGTTATCAATTAAATTTTTAACAACGCCCAAAACGCCTTTGTCCGGCAATACGTCGCCAACAAATCCCGGAATTTTTTTCAATAAAAATTGCCCAACTTTCGTGTCCTTAAATTTTTTCTTTGGCATAATATTATTTTTTGGTATAATCCCAACGCGCCGAATAATCGCGAATGTCTAAATGTGTGAACGTGTCATATTTTCCAATTCCGCCAAAATTTATTTGACCCAATTCAACCATTTCGCAAACTAATTCGTGAACATCGTTTGGCGTCATTCCGTCAATTACAATGTCCGCAGCCTTGCCAAATTTATGTTGTGAATGTTTGGCGCCTTTGACAACATTATCGTTGTAATTGGCGCATCTATACGCCGAATTTATTTTAATTGGTTTTTGTACTTTGTCACGCAAAATTTGCAATTGGTCCGCCAACTTAATTAAATTGTTTTTAACGTCGGCGGTTATTTTACAATTTCCGCAATTACATTCAAATTCGTTAATTTTAAAATTTTTAGTCATATTTTTTAATTTTCGTTAATACAACCCTCTAATTCTTTAACCTTTAATTTTAAATTATCCAAATCAACCATTGTTTTTTCCTGGTATTTTTCAATATAAATTAAACGCAAATTTTGTTCGGCGTCGTCCGGCAATGCGCCCATTTCTCCACGCGGCCATTTAATACGAAATTCTGAATTCATTTCTAATTCGGTAGACATTCGCATTAAATTAATATTCATTTGCTGAATTTTAGCTATTAAAGTAAAATAAACGCCGGCAATTGATAAAATACCAAAACAAATTGCAATAATTGTTTTTATATTAATTTTAAATTGTGTGTTTTCATCAATTTTAGTCATTTTTATTTTTATTCAAATAATACCAACGTTGTGCGGTGTAACCTATTGAAACGGCTAATAATAATATTTTTAAAATTTCGTCAATTGCAGTAAACGAAACCATAAACGAAAATGTGTTCAATACATATAACTTAAAATCATTCATTTTTTAGAAACTTAAAACTGTTATTAAAAATCCGTTTACTTTTAATGTTCCGCTTCCGCTTGCTTGAAACTGAATTTTTGCGTCCGATGTTTGGATATTTGAATCCGTATAAAATTGCATTGTATTAACAAAATGATGTGCGCCATGAACTGAACCTAAATCCGAATGTAAAAAATGTAATTCTTTTGAAATGTCCGGAAAATATATTCTCGCGTCAACGTGTTGATTTGACGAACCGGCCGTATATTCAAAATCCGTTCTTACTACAATAATTTTTCCGTTTGGTATTTCGTCTAAATCAATTGTATTTGTTGCTGAATCCCATAAATCGCCGCTAACATATGACGGTTTAAAAGTCGTTAATGTACCGGCGCCGGATTTATCGTTTGTTAAATCGGTCCAGGTGTCCGCTGAAATATTTATTGGCGTTGTTGCCGTTGTTGCATCTTCATAAAACGCAAAACCGCCCAACGTGTCGTATATGTCATTGACTGACGTTTTTATTTCGTTTAAATCTGCGGCGGTTACTTTATTAATTGCCGGCAATGCTGACGTTTGATTGTCTGTTTTATTTGAATAGGTTATTTTTGCCATTGGTTATATTTTAAGATTGTAATTCGTTTTGCAATTCGCTTTGTAAACCGCCCACCGCGTCGATTTGTTCAATTTTATTTGACAATTCAATAATGGCGCGATAATAAGTAAAGTCTTTTAAATCGTCTTCTAAATATTTGACGCCCTCGTTTACGCTTGCATAAACATTAAAACCGTTGGCGGTCAAATCAATATAATTTGCTGAACGTGTGCGCAATTGTTCCAAACATTGTGAAACCATTAAATTGCAATCTAATTCGCCGCCGTCATCACTTGCAAATCGTGTCACGCATTCAATTCGTGTGATTGTTTCAATATTAAACGAACTTTGGTTTTGGTCCGTTTCGTCGTTTGAAACTGAATAAACGCGGACAAATGGATAACTTGCATTTGTTGGAACGCGTCCATAAATCGGAACGTTGGATCCGTCAATTGTAACGTTACCGTTTAATTTTGCAATGATTGCTTTGCGTACAAAATGGATAGCTTCTAACATTATTTAATTGCTTTTTGTATTTCGCCATTAAGACGATTTAATAAATTTTTAAATCCAATTCGCGCCGAACTAAAAAAGAACGGACGCGCCGGCAAATTAACGTCTTTAATTCCTTTGCCTTTAAATTGTGCCGCGTAACTTTCCGGAATGCCTAATTCCGTCATGTCGGTTAAATCAACGCGGCCACCGGTTCCAAATTCAACATAAGGCGCGTAATTTGCAGCCGCTACAACATTGACGGATTTTCCGCTTCGTTGTGTACTAATGGATTGTTTTAATGCGCCTTTATCAACCGGCGCCGAACGTTTTGCCAAACGCACAATTTCTAAACCGGTTTTTCCTAATTCATTGGAAACGGTTTTGGATTCGAACGCACGCATTTTGTCTAATTTTTTAGACAATTTCATTAAATCGTTTTGATTTATTTTAATGTTTACGTTCATTTAT
>Ga0209654_1002281_pt1 | contig 13488 bp, 13 predicted proteins | sample SaaInl1SG_22_DNA_FD_184646 | JGI IMG/M metagenome (GOLD analysis project Ga0209654, IMG submission 184646) | Marine microbial communities from expanding oxygen minimum zones in the Saanich Inlet - ESP_161SG_22_DNA (SPAdes) (version 2) | ecosystem: Environmental > Aquatic > Marine > Intertidal... | reverse complement strand
CCTTCGACATCTATTTTGACAAAAGAACATTTACCAGCCATTTTAGATCTTAAACTATCAAGACTAAATGAATTTACTTCTAACGCATCTAACGTTCGATTATCCTCAAATTGTGCTCTATTCAATGACGCTCTGCTAAACTTACTATTACCTCTAAAAGAAGGTATATATAACGTCTCCTTTCCCATGTCGCTCGATATTACCCCGTTAATCATAAGAACACGACTTTTAAAAATTCTTTTTAGCCTATTATAAAGACTTGGCACAGGTTCTATGCCAATAACCTGTGCAAACCTTTTATTATGATTTGCAGCTTGTAAGTATGAACCAACATTAGCTCCTACATCAATGAAAACACCTTCTTTGTCGTAATTAATTACATACTCCATTTCATCCTCAAATAAAACCAAGTACTTAGCGTGCACTAATAGAAAAGCCCTTAAAAGAAGCTTACGTAATACATATCTAATTTGCCAAACTATCATATAAATCAAAATCACTTTTTAAATTAAGAATAGAACATTCTCCTAACTGTACTCTGCGAAATATAATTTCGCCATTAATAATATCTACAATGTGGTTGATTTTTCTGTCTACAAAGAAATAATTATTTTGATGTTGTTTAGCGAATAAATTCAACCAAAACAATTCTCTAGACTCAGTAGAAAACATATAAACTTCATCGTGTATATATCTTGCCTCTAAACCAATAGTGCTACCGAAATGAATGACTTTATCAGAAATTTGCATCAACTGATATTTGTTCATTCCGTCATCAAGAATAAAATTTCTTAATACGTCTTGCTGTACTTTGCTATATTGGGCTAGCGGATATTTTCTAATAATGATTCTATAATTCGGAAAGGACTTTTGTAATAACTCCAAAAATCTAATCTCATTATCGATCACTTTATTGATTCCGCTACTCAACAATACGTAAGCATCATAGCGTTCGCCTAAACTTTCACTCGGACAGTAACTCTGTAATTCCTTAAACCGAGATGTGCCAATTGCTCTTATATCTGCTGTGCCCACTAAACTCTTTACATGATCCTTAGTATCATTCGACCAGGTAAAGAACTTCCAATTCTTACTCGGTATCTTAAACTTCGTGATATGGTCCCAACTATATAAGTAATAGCTAATCTCGGAAAAAGAATACTTAGAAAACACCGCTACATCAGTAAACTCAGAAATTACCAACACTCTGTTCTCTATATCTCTTGCCTGAAAAAGTACTTTTGCCAAGAATTCAATATCAAATTTGGGTAGTATATTATTAGCTAACCATTCAAATAATATTCGCAATAAAACTATCCTAGAAAACCGAAGTCGAAAGAAACGCATTAGATAATAATTTTTCTTTGACAACGGCAAATGTAGAAGATGCCTAATTAACGCAGATTTGAACCTTATTAAAACATCCACTTCTACCCTTTCAGTTCGAAAACCCAGATTTCTAGAATAATCTAAGATCTCATCTTTTGATGACAATACTATGTAACTTTCACTGAAGATCAAGTTCTCATTAAGAAATGATAAATTATTACTATTTAACACTAAATATTGCATCTAACCTTGATTTATTAAAGAAAATTAATATGGCCTGACAAAGACTACCTAAGACAAATGCATGTACACCAAAATACTGTGATAAACCTATTGATACCAGCAAGTTGATTGCCACACCAACAATATTAAGCTTTACCACAAAGCGTTGTTCATCTGTTTGAAATGCACTTCTATACTCAACAGAAATCAACGCGTTTATTAACAGCGTAATCGTTGCTACTATCACAAGGCCTAAACGAGGTTCTGCATCAAAATAATCATTAAATATCATTATAGCTATGTAATAAAAACTTACAATACCGAATACACTAATTATTGATTCTTTTAAATACCTAGATCGATCATAAGTATCTTCAGACAACAGGCTAAGTGAACTTCGCTCTATTAAAATGCTAATAAAGGACTTTGCAAGATTAACCCCCTTCATTGAGAACGTGTAAATACCAAGCATTTCTATATTAAGGAGCGAAGGGATCAAAAATTTATCTGTTTGAGCTGAAAAAAAACTTACAACCGAATCAATTCCGTAACCCTTGATGAGTCGAATGTCATCTTCCGATAAATTTCGTAACTGAAATCGAAATTTTGTAGCAGTAAACAATAACCAGTAGTCAAAAACGTAACTTGCAATATTCTTTGTAAGAAAAATAATAGATATGTAAACTATTGGCAATTCATACAATAAGGAAGTTACTATTATCAAACCGTGTATAATTTCTATTACTATTATCCACTTATCTCGTCGATTAAAGAAGCCAAATCCGCGTAAAGATGAGATTATCACTTTATCTTGACTGATAACAAAGGAAATCGCAAATAAAGGCACCAAAAAAGTATTAAATGAGCTAATCTTTTCATTCAATAGGATATAATTGAAACATATATATACTGTTGAGATAAGTATTGAGAAAAGTCCATTTAAAAGTATCAGTCTACCCAGCTTTTCAGTTCCTTCTTTTTTATTTTTGGATAACAAAGCAAAAACAAATCTTCCAATACCGAAATCAAATAATGCCAAAGAAGACGGCAAAGAGGTAAGCAAGATAAATATTCCATATTGCTCGATTGAATAGTATAAATTGATTATGAAAAAGATGAATACTCCTTTTGCTGTTTTAAGCAATACAGAAATTTGTGACCAAGAATAATCGGTTGTTAGTTTTAGTCCATGAAAGGCTTTCATAATTATTTTTGGCGATTCTTTTTTTTTGGGGAAAATTATTTTCTAAAAATTTAAACCTTTTTGCCGGTACCTATATTTATCAATACAAATCCCGCTTTCTCCACAATCGCGCTGTCGTAGAGGTTACGGCCGTCAAAGACCACCTTGGTCTTCATGGCAGCGCCCACTTTCTCCCAGTTGGGTACGCGGAACTCGGTCCATTCGGTGATCAGTGCCAAAGCATCTGCACCCTGAACCGCGTCCATATCGCTCTCGCAGTAGGTGATGGTATCGCCCAAATCGTGCTTGGCCTCCTCCATAGCGACCGGGTCGTACGCGCGAACGTTCGCACCCGCTTTGAGCAGAAGGTTCGCCAATACGATGGACGGCGCCTCGCGCATGTCGTCTGTATTTGGCTTAAACGACAGTCCCCAGAAAGCAACAGTCTTGCCCTGAAGGTCGCCGCCGAAGTAGGCGTTGATTTTATTGAACAGCACACTCTTTTGATCGTCGTTCACTGCCTCAACAGCTTCGAGGATACGCATGATGTGTCCGTTTTCTCGGCCCGTACGTGCCAATGCTTTTACATCTTTTGGGAAACAAGACCCTCCATACCCAATACCCGGGTAGATGAATTTGTTGCCAATTCTTGGATCCGAACCAATGCCCTTGCGCACCCAGTTCACATCGGCACCCATCTTCTCACACAGGTTGGCAATGTCGTTCATGAAGGAAATCTTCGTCGCCAACATAGCGTTCGCTGCATATTTAGTCATCTCCGCAGAAGGGATGTCCATAAAGATTACCGGGTGACCGTTCAAGGTGAACGGACGGTAGAGCTTGTCCATAATTTTCTGTGCGTCGTCGCTATCCACGCCCACCACGATGCGGTCGGGCTTCATAAAGTCGTCGATGGCCGCGCCTTCTTTCAAGAACTCTGGGTTCGAAGCCACGTCAAAACCAAAATCTATATCGCGCAGGTCCAATGCGTTGGCTACCGCGCCACGAACCTTTTCAGCAGTACCCACGGGTACCGTCGATTTTGTGATCACCACCAAGTAATCGGTCATGGTCTTTCCGATCTGATCGGCCACAGCAAGTACGTACTTCAAATCTGCAGAACCGTCTTCCCCTGGAGGGGTACCCACGGCAATAAAAGCAGCTGCTGAACCTTGGATGGCTTCGCTTAGATCGGTAGAAAAGTTCAACCGGCCCTTGGCATAGTTGCGCTCAACGATCTCTTTTAAGCCCGGTTCGTAGATCGGAAGAATGCCGTTCTTCAGGCCGTCAATCTTCTTCTGATTAATATCCACACAGGTTACCTCGATGCCCACGTCCGAAAGACATGCGCCCGTAACTAAACCTACATAGCCAGTGCCGATTACTGTAATCTTCATACTAAAGTCTAGCGTCTACAAATGTCTCCGGTAAGAACCCTTTGATGTCAAATAAAATAGACTTTGATGCCTTTAGTTTATCAAGATCCAGCTTTAAAAAGGTATTGTGGCTTACTGCAAGGATGATTGATGAATATGTATTTTCATAAATCTCTAATTCCCCTAATACGGTAATTCCATATTCGTTTTTTACCTCTTGTGCGTCTACCCATGGATCGTGAATTGAAACATCTAATCCGAATTCAATTAAATCGTGATAAATGTCAATTACTCTGGTATTTCTAATATCGGGACAATTTTCTTTGAACGTAAATCCAAGAATAAGTGCTTTAGCTCTTTTAACTGAAATATCCTTTTGTACCATACGTTTAACAATTTCAGAAGCAACGAAGGATCCCATGGAATCATTGATTCTGCGACCAGCTAAAATAATTTCAGGATAATAACCGCTTTCTTGCGCTTTCTGAGCTAAGTAATAAGGATCTACACCAATACAATGGCCCCCAACAAGTCCTGGTTTGAACGGTAAAAAATTCCATTTAGTACTCGCCGCTTCAAGGACTGCGTTTGTATCTATTCCTAGCTTATTAAAAATTTTAGCTAACTCATTTACAAATGCAATATTTATGTCACGTTGACTGTTTTCAATGACTTTTGAGGCTTCAGCTACTTTTATCGATGGAGCTAGGTGCGTACCAGCAGTAATTACAGATTTATATAATTGATCAATATAATATGCGGCTTTCGGCGTTGATCCGGAGGTCACCTTCAAAATTTTTGTTAATGTACGCTCCTTATCGCCAGGATTTATCCGCTCCGGCGAATAACCAACATAAAAGTCTTCATTTAGCTTCATACCCGAAAACCTCTCTAACACAGGGACGCATTCATCTTCTGTCACGCCAGGATAGACTGTACTTTCGTATACAACATAATCTCCAACCTTGAGAACTCCTGCAATAATTTTCGAAGCTTCAAGTAGTGGCGTGAGTACAGGGCGTTTATTCTTGTCAGTTGGTGTAGGTACCGCGACTATATAAACATTACATGATGATAATTCATCAATATCAGTGGAACATACCAGACCGTTATTGGATTCATTTTTCAAATTCACACTTGATAAAACATTAACTAAATCTTCCTTTGTTACCTCAAGTGTCCGATCTAATCCATTATTTAAATCCTTTACACGAGAAGCATTGATATCGAAACCTAATGTCCAATACTTCTTGGCAAACTCCACGGCAAGCGGTAATCCAACGTATCCTAATCCTATAACCGCTATTTTTACTTTTTTCATTTGTGTCTTATTGTAATCCTACTGTTTCCAAGTATATCAATGCTTCCCAGAATCCTCTTCCTGAATCCTTATGTCCTTGCCAGACCTCTGGAACAAAAGCTACATTTGGAAGATCTTTATTCAACGAATCACATAACACTTCGAATGGAACGTCACCTGAACCTATTTGTACTCCTTCTCCATCTACGTCTTTAGCATCAACAATATGCATGTAGTTTACATGATTTTTTATTTTTTGGTAATACTCATTCATAAAGTCAATCTTTAAATAATTACACGTCATCATTGAGTGAGAAACATCTAAACAGATTTTATAGTCAGTCTCTGAACAAAACTTATCAATAAACTCTGGGTCCACAAAGAGGTTGTGGTATTGCTGACCGCCGAAATGCCAAGGATATGGAGGCATTGTCTGAATAGACAATTCAACTCCAGTAAAATCAATTTCTCCTAATGATTTTTTTAAGATTTCTGTCTTTTCCTGAATTTCTTTTGTCTTTAAAAATCCTTTTTGAGACCATCCTCCAACATTGACTATCAATATGGGGTCAGTATCTTGGAGAAAATGCTTTCTGAGACTCCTAGCTGTTTCTATGGTTCGCTGAAGATTTGAAATACTCTTTTTTCTGTATTTTTCATCTAAGGAAGCAAGATCGAGTAAATGATCGTCCGCAAATAATTCAGGAGCATGTACAGAATATCCAAAATCGTTTTGTCCATTGATTGGATTGGTCAGATCAAGATCCTGGTAGCTTAAATGAAATTCTACAAAATTTATGTTCGACATAGATTTCATTTTTAAATAGTCCCCATATCGAACAGGCACGCCGAAGGCTCTATTAAAATGAAATTGATTAAAGACGGATTTTTTCTCATCTATATCGGATTGAAACAAGAAATCACCCTCCTCTATTTCTCTATGGGCCTGCTTTCCAAGTAGTTCAAACATTCTGTTAGGCTGTAACCCTTGTCCTGGGGACCTGAAAACAAACATATCTTCAGTAAAAACTTCACCGACGCTAATATGTCTTTTGGCAATAATGCTTTTAGCTAAATTTTCACGATTTATTAGCTCGCCTTGAGTCAGTGTTCGCTCAATATTGGCTCCAAGAGCAGCAGACACTTCCTTAATCCCCTGGACCATTTGCTTAAACTCGCTAGGAAGTAAGCTGACTTTATGATCATTGCCTTCTTGGTCCTTATCAAAGGTGAAATGTTTTTCAATTACAACTGCACCAAGAGACGCTGCTGCAATCGCAACAGAAATTCCTCTTTCATGACCTGAATACCCCACAGGTGACTTGCTGATTTTTCTTAGCGCTTTAAGGTACTTAAGGTTAACATCTTTGAATGGTGTGGGATAAGTTGAATTACAGTGAAGCAAAATGAAATTCGAAGTTCTTTTGTTTAGAAATTCAACTGTTTGTATACACTCCAGTTCAGTACTCATGCCAGTTGAGATGATAAGTGGTTTACCCGTTTGAACTAAGGCCTCCAAAAGCTCATAATTTGTGAAGTCTGCAGATGCAACTTTATAAGCTTGCATTCCATAATTTTCCAGCTTACTTAGACTTTCTGTATCCCAAGGTGTGCACAAAGGCATCATTCCAAGCTCGCGACAGTAGTCAAAGCACTCGTACAACTCCTCATCACTGAGCTGAAACTTGGATAGGAGGTCTAATGTATATTCAGCTCCTAAATCATTTGATTTTGTAGTTTTACGATAAAGGCTAGACATCGTTCGCATTTGAAACTTGGCACAATCAGCGCCAGAATCTTTTGCTGATTTAATTAATTCAAATGCCGTATTGATATTACCCTGATGATTATTCCCTATTTCAGCAATAATAAACGGCGCACCGAAATCTGTACTCCAAGTTGCTCCCAGCGAAAAATATGACCTTTCATTACTAAGAATTCTTAAAATCTGTCTTTTATCATCAACCACAGGAATTTCGGCGTATTTCTCGAGCAGCCCATTTATAGGTAGCTTGTCGATATTAGAGTCGTGTATGTAATAAACATCACTATTCATAAGTAATCGAGCCGGAGTTTTCGATTCGATTTCTCCTGTCCTTAATATAAACCTTCTAAGATCACCATCCGTCAAACTTCCAGTTAGTGCGTCATGGTCATCTACAATAAATGCCACTTTATTTTTGAATTTTTCAAAATTCCTGAAGATGATATTCAATGGTGTATTTAAATGAAAAACATTATTCATTTTGGTAACTTTAAATCTGATAATTACTAAGTAGACTCAATCTTCGATAACACGTACATCTAACGAAAGATTTTACCTAGAGGTCCAACCTCCATCTAACTTGAGATCAATTCCATTTACACTAATTGGTGCATTTGCTAAAAATTTTATTGCTTCCCAAACCTCAATTGGACTTGATAATGTCTTATTAGGTGATAGTATGGTCCAATTTTCTTTAAATCTTTTAGTTGGCTTAGATACTATTCCATGTGGCACTACATTGTTGCAGACAACCATATCTTCACCGAAGTGAGATGTAACATATCTAGTGAAGTTTGGGATAAACGACTTGGTGGCAACATATTCAAGTGATTTACGAGTTATATTTTCCAAGCCCTTGTAAAGTTCCGGTGAAGGACTGACATAACTATAAACCGAAGCAATATTAATTATCCTTGTGAGTCTGTTCGACAAGTTTCTATTCAGAACTTCGCTAGTAAGGAAAATCATCGCTCTCATATTTACCATATACATATCTTCTAAAAGATTCATATCGATGGAAAACCTGGCGCTTCTATTTGTTTTATTTATGTTTTCATCCACTTTTGCATCAATTCCAGCATTATTTATTAGCAAGTCTACATGCGAAACTTGCTCATATATATGGCCGATAGATATTTTGATTTCTTCAATACTTTTTAGGTTACATTTTAAATTTGTAACCCCATCAAAAGATGCCGGTTCTAAATCCAAGTTGAAGACTTGATAGCCATCCCTTATTAAACCTATTGTCAAAGTGGAACCAATTAGCCCCGAGCCACCCGTTATTATAACTGTTCCCATGATTCTTCAATTAATTGTAAAATGAGAGTACTTCTATTCAACTCATTATGACTAGGTTCTTTTTGAGAAATCCATTTTTTCGCTTGGTATTCAAAGAGCTCTTGCCGTGTAAAGCCATCAATTACCTTATTCCCTAAACCGTCGATCACTACATTCCTTATAAAATCAATAATTATCATTTGACCATTTTCAAAAAACGCTGTCAACGTTTGCGATTTTGTCTTAGAATAACCATTTAGATAAACCCTAACCATTACATCATCAACAGTTACACCCTGTAACTCATATTCTGTATCAACATCAATATTTAAACTACCTGCCGTTCGTTTCATAGTATGATACTTTCTAAAGTCTTCTAATGATTCTAGATTCAAAATTTCCAATATCAAATCTATATCATGGCTCAAAGTCAAAGCAACACCACCCCCTAGATCCTTTCTTGATACATAACTTTCTTTATAATTTTCATTCGGGTGCCAAAACGGAATATATTCAGACCATTGCGTTTCTAAACGCTGTAATTTGGTGGAAAGAGCCGTTTGTTTAATCAAATTAATCGCAGGGTGGCAACGCTTCATATAACCAACAGACAAATTTTCGTGGTCGATAGAACCCAATCGAATTAAATCCTCTTTTACCGCTACAAGAGGCTTTTCGCACAATATTTTTTGATCTTTTTTCAATTTTTTCAAAACTGAAAAATGTAATGAAGATGGATTACAAATAACGACCCCAGAAAACTCAATATCCTGCGGTAACTCAGTAACTTGCTTAACGCCATTAAAATCGGAATTTAAACTCGTGATCTTTCTTCTAAGGGCCCACACTTCAAATTGTAATGACAAGAATATTTTTGCATGGCGACGGCCAATGCTTCCAAAACCAACTATTAAAATTTTCATTTTAACAAGCTTTTGAAGCGATTGACATCATTCATGTTATCAATATCCACAGTGTCAGCTTGTTTAATCATAAAAGGAAAGATTTTACGGCCCATAGAAGAATTAAAGTGTCTTATGTTTTGAGAATGAAAAATATCGATTGTGCCAGTTTGCCAATAAGTCTCTGGAAGAATCTGTCTAGGAGAATTATATGGTTCCGATAAACCCGGAATATGAAGCAAAGGCTCTAGACAGTCATCTATTATTTTCCACATTTTAAAGGGATTTGCGGGGGAAGGAGTTACTGATCTTAATGAAATATTTTCTTCATTAAGAGATAAAAAATACTTCAAAGCTTCATCAATTAAGTTATTAGGTCTATACGGGGAGGTAGGTCTTAAATGTACAATTACTTCAGACTGCACTAGCTTACTTTTTTTCTCCCACTGAATAAAGTGTTTGAATACATCAATATCCAGACTCATATCTGCGGCAAACTCATCAGGTCTTAAAACTGGAATGACTTGAGGATACTTAGATGCCTCAGCTAATATTTCCTCTGAATCAGAAGACACAAAAATGTCTGTTATTATTTTCGATTCTATTGCTTGTTCAATTGTATACGAAATAAGGCTTTTACCGTTAATATCGATCAAATTTTTTTTCGGAATTCCTTTTGAACCACCACGAGCGGTAATTACAGCGCTTATCTTCATTATAGATTACATTTTTTTTAGCAGCCAACTGCTCGATTGAATTTTATCTCCTAGCCCGTCAATGAGAGCGATACCCATTTTTTCACAGATTGGGCGTTCTGGTATAGTGTCGTTGTTTTGATCACCGCCATTAGCAAAAGCTAAATCATGACTATGACCAAATTCCTCAGCAATTTTCGCTAACGTCGCACACACCGTACGATCCTCATCCACTGAAAGAACAGCGTGATCCACGGCTTTTATATTTGAGACAATGATCATGCGCTCGTCTTCCTTTTGGAACTCTTTGCTGCCTTTCAATTCTCTCTGATGGTCGTTATTTACAATCACAAATAGCTCATCAGCCAATGCTTTCGCATTGTTGAAGTATTCCAAGTGCCCTTTGTGGATGGGATTAAAGTATCCCGATACTATTACTCCTTTTTTCTTCATATTACTTTCTATCAAAGTCGTCTTGAACTCTTACTATATCTGTTTCATCCGAAGGGACATCGCTCGTATGTTGCCAAATTTCAGCGACTATGCCGTAATCCGTTAGCCCAATCAGGCGATGTCTTTCGCCTTGTGCTAGTTTAACTTGAGTGCCTTCTTCGAACTCAATTAGGTCTCCTTCTGTATCATCATTGCTTCGAATAATACCAACGGTTCCTCTGAACACTTGCCAGATTTCAGCGCGACGATGGTGGTATTGCCACGAAAGTCTTGCCTCTGGCTTCACAATTAAAATCTTGGGACTCAGTTTTCCTTCAATACGAAGGGTTTCCACGTCAATGCCGTCAAAAAACTTGTTGGCAAAAGCCTGCGCTTGATCTTCGTCAATAACTAAAAATCCACCCCAAGGACGCGAAAAATCTTTATCGTCTACTGTAAACCCGTAGCTTTCGATTTCTGCTTGTACTGTATTAAATAACACCTTACTCATTGCATGTCACTTTTATGTCTTCTTTACCGTAATTGACCGTATTTAACGGGTGATTTGCTTGCAACCGGGCTGTCATTTTTCGGCTTGTTTTTGCCAGACGAGCAGGCTGTGCGATGCTTGAATTGGACTCATCTCACCTGCAATAGCGTAGTGAACCGTTTTACTGAGCTGCTTTTCTACCTTGTCCATGAGTTCGCTGATGTAATCTTGGTCCAGTCCTGAACCTATGAGCACAACATCAAGCATATCGCTTTCTATACCTTTTGCCAGCTCACCTGTAATCCATACCTGTTGGAGGTTTTCTCCGATACGGCTTACTACACGATCCACTAAATCTTCAATACCCGTCACTTTACGGATCATGGAAGTGAGGTCGGAAGTGAGGGGGTGCTTTTTATTGACTTTGTAGAGCTTGCGGCGGCCATTTAGTTCTGTTTCGAGCATGCCAGCTTCTTCGAGACGATTGAGTTCGACCCGGACACTGTTGGAATTTTCGTCCAACTCTTTAGAAAGTCCTTGGAGGTACCCGCTTAAGTCTTGGTTGACAAAGAAGCGTAGAAGGAGCTTCAAGCGGGTTTTGGAAGTAATAAGTGGTCCTAGAAGGTTGCTTGGCATGTGGCCTGATTCTCACGGCTTCGCCGCAGTGAGTCACATTCTAGGCTTTGAGAAAACTCAAAGAGATAGCTTGTGTTCACTGGACCGGCCGGTGATGAAATTACATTCCTAAGGCAGGTGCCTTGGGAGTGTAACATCGGTTGGTTTGGAAGTCAAAAGTATGAAGAGAATTGGTTCGCTAAGTAACCTTTAGGTAAAATTTTTACTCAAATGTAAAATTGTCTAAATCGAGCCACATTTGTGAAAGATTACCCTTGGAGCGGAAGCAGTTCGTTGTTGTGTAGATCTAAAGAAAGTTGGATGCCGAGCTCTTTGAGTTGAACCACGGCTTTGTTTCTAGACTGATCTAGAAGGATGGCTTCTTCGTTCATGAATTGGCCACTGGTAATACGAACAAGGGTGCCTGGGGTGATGTCCTCTATTTCGAGGCTGTCGTGATTGTAATGCCCTAGCCACTTTTGGATGGCTTCTATTTCTACGGGACGCACTATTGCAGGCCTACGTAGCCAGAAGAGGTAACGTACGGTGCCTGGGAAGGTAAAGACCTCCTCACGCTTGTGGTCTTCTATGTTGATGAAGATGTAGCTGCGGAAAAGGGGTTCTTCAACCACCTTGATCCGGTCGGACCATTGGCGCTTGACCTTGTGTAAAGGACAGTAAGTGGTGTACCCAGCTTCCGAGAGGCGCTCTGCCACCTTCTTCTCATGACGAGGTTTGGTGTAGAGGACGTACCAGTTCTTTTCTGCTGGGTTATCCATGGTTTTAGGCCATGATGTTTTTCGCCTCGACTCTTCCGATAAAGAAGAGAACTAGCAGGAAGCCTGTGATTACGGAGCCGAAGATGCCGGCTTTGGCGGCTGAGCCTTTGGTTTTCTCTAGTGGGTAGATAGGCTCGTCAAAATACTTAAACGGTCCTTCTAGATTAAGCAGTTCCGCCTTTGACATTTCAAGGCCTTTAATGTATTCACCGTAGGCTACTTTCAAAGCTTCCATGTCGATCATTAAGCGGGTCTCTTTGATCTTATCTACAGAGGAGATTAACGAGGTGTTTTGATCTGAAAATTCTCCTAATCTACGAAGGGTAGCATCTATAGCCAGTTCGAGAGAATCTACCTTGCCTTGGAAAGCATTCACTGCGTCTTGGCCTTTTTCGCGCTTCCAGTCTTTGAACTGTTCCTCGGTATTGGTCACAAGCTGCGTAGCGAGATCATACGTGAAGCTTTCATCTTCTGTAGTGACGTTGAAACCTAAGACTCCAGACTCTTCATCGAATGATGCACCTACAACGCCTTCGTTGAGTGATTTGAAGACTGTGGTTATGATAGAATCTGTATAACGTTGGTTAGTTCCGAATTTAGCTTGGTATTCCGCTTTGAACTCTTCACTCTCTTCAAGTACCTCCGCGTAGTAGCGGTCGATGAGGCGACCGTTCTCAAGTTCTGCAGTCATTGCGTGAGCGATGTTGCTGCGAGAGGTGAGGTATTCTTGGACCGTTGCGCTGGATGAAGCACCGCCTCCACCGAGGCCGCCAAGGCCGAAGCTAGAAGCCAAACGCATGGCGCTGGAGAGACCCCCGCCTTCTTCTTGGAAGAAGAGTTGGTATGAGGCTGTGTATGTTGGCTTCGCTATGAATTTTGTGTAGAGGGCTGCCATGAGGCCAATGGCTAGGGAGGCAGCGATGATGGTGTTTTTTTGGGGCCAAACTATGGACCACCACTCCTGGATTTTTAGGATGATGTCCTTTAGGGTGATTTCATCGTCCGCCATTTGGGTAGGCTGGGCAGGTGAAGTGTTTTGTTGTGGCACGTTTTGCTCCATCGTTTAGGATGTTGGTTTGAGGGCGCAAGTTAGGGAAAAGGAAGAATTGGACACAAAGG
>Ga0209654_1002278_pt1 | contig 13500 bp, 16 predicted proteins | sample SaaInl1SG_22_DNA_FD_184646 | JGI IMG/M metagenome (GOLD analysis project Ga0209654, IMG submission 184646) | Marine microbial communities from expanding oxygen minimum zones in the Saanich Inlet - ESP_161SG_22_DNA (SPAdes) (version 2) | ecosystem: Environmental > Aquatic > Marine > Intertidal... | reverse complement strand
GATCATGCTACTATTCAACGCTGGGTATTCAAATTCACACCCCTTGTAGAACAACAATTCAGAAAGAGAAAAAAATTAGTTGGAAAAAGGTGGAGACTAGATGAAACCTATATTAAGGTAAAGGGTGAGTGGAGATATTTATACAGAGCAGTTGATAAAGAAGGGAATACTGTAGACTTTTTGTTAACTAAAAGAAGACAACGTATATCTGCACAGAAATTTTTAATCAAAGCCATAGAGAATAATGTTAATCCAGAACTTATAAATATCGATAAGAGTGGGGCGAATAAAGCTGCGATAAAACTATACAATCGAAGAAACTATTCAAACATAAAAATAAGGCAATGCAAATACCTCAATAATATTGTAGAACAAGACCATCGAATGATAAAGTGGCGTATTATGCTAGGTCCTGGTTTTAAAGAATTTGAATCAGCAAAGAGAACCATATCAGGAATAGAAGTAGTTAGAATGATAAAGAAAAATCAACTGAAGAACCCTGAAAGTTCAACCTACAAATCATTTATATCATTAGCTTCTTAAAAAATTAAATTAGTTTAAAACTTGATGCTTAATTTTAGCAGATGCGACAGAACCACATATTTGGAATATAAATAATTTGATATTTAGATTGTTGACAAAAAATTAAACTTTCTAAAATATTAACTCCAAAACTCTAAACTTCCTAATTCTTCAGAATCAACTTTACAATTACAGTTATATAAATCGATACAATCAGTTTTGAAGTTTTCTATAACTAAATCATCGTCTTCATTATCTAAAATAACATAGCAATCACTTGTTTCAAAACAATCTTTGTAAATACCTGAAGATTCAACTCTATAGTAATACTTATTCTTCGAGTTATATCTGTAAAGGTCAAATGTTGTTATATAAGGCGTATCTTCAATTTTACATCCTTGAATAAGAGTTAAATTATCAGAATTTAATAATTCATCCCAATGTTCAGAATAAAAATCTTCAAGTTCGTCGTTATTAAACCCCCATTCAATAGCATTATTAATTAGCTTATCTAAAGATTCTGAGTTGTCATATTCATAGGATACGAATAAAAAATCAATATCAGTTAAATCCTTGATAAGGTTTTCTTTTAATATAAACTTTTTTAATATTTCTATTTGTGACATTATTTTTAATTTTTTCTAAATAAATTAATCTTCACGGACATAGATTTCACTCGCCATGTGTGTTTTTAATTATCTCTTCCATTTTCTTTTCAGCATCTTTAAATGTTTCATAAATCTCTGCCTCACCTTCACATTCAATCCAATAAATCTCAAATTTTTCATTTGTATAGAATTTAAAGGCATCGTAATATAAACTTCCTTCACCATACTCAAAAGTTGTATCTTCTGATTCTTGAAAAAAGTTGTCAATGGCATTTATTAAATTTTCAGAAAATTCTTCTGATAATATTAATTGGAGTTGACTAATATCAAATTCTTTATTTGAGTGAAGCAAAAAACATTCCTTAAAATATTCTTCTTTATAAATTTTTTTTAAAAGAATTTTATAGTCAGTATAACTAAAGTATGCCATGATGAAATTTTATTTTATTTGTTTTGTGATTCATTAATACTCAATCCACCCATCATAACTCTCCTTTAAATGCTTTACAAAGTATAGAAGACTTTAACTGTTTTAAGTAAGCCAACTTTCTCTCTAATTTGGATTGGGTTTGTTTAGTTTGATTAGATACTTTTTCTAAATAACCTACAACTAATTTTTGCTGTTCTATACTTGGTATTTTCAAGTTCAATTCACCAAGTTTTTTTCCATTAAAGTTAGGTTGTGCTGCACCTACAATATTTCCAAAAATCTGCTTCCAATAATTAGCCGAAAGAAAAAACCACTTCACAAAAGATGGTTTAAATTATATTTTATCCTTCGATTTTTGACTATTTAAAATCTAGCATAAAAAATTATTCTTGGGAATTGTATACCTCCAAAGAGGAGAAAATCCATTTTGATATAATTTTATGATTTTAACAATACCATGGAGATCACAATCTAAAACTACAATTTTCATAACACAATTACTTTAAATTAAATGTTTAAATAATTTCATCATCTTCATCTTTAAGCTCATAAGTTTCCCATTCAATATCCCATTCTTCATCTAAAATATCTATTCTTTGCTTTACATCATAGATATTTGGTTCGCCACCTCTTAAATATGAGTTTTCACTTAAAATTTCCTTTATTTTATCTTCAGAAATTTCACCAACAATTTTAAATACACCTTTGTCATAATCAACAACTTTAAGATAACCAGCTATGTAATCATCGGAATTTGAGGTGTCAAAATGGTCAAAAATATCTATTTGATCTCCATCATCGTCATTTTTAACTAATTTTTGATTTGGTTTTGATACAAAATTAAATTTCATGGTTTCCATTATGTAAATAATTTTTGATTTAATATAATTTTTTTTTTAAATATACGAATTAATTTATTGTTTTTCATAGTTGTTTTATTCATAGTTGAACAGTATAAAAGAAACTTATATGGATAGTCTCTTAATGCATCAGCAACAACTCTTGTAGTTATTAATTTAGAAAAAGAATTATTTTCATTAATTAGTAGCGCGGAATGTCTTGACAACAAATCCATTGCGTGAAATAAGTTATCATGTTTTATCCGGGATAACATAACTAAAAATAATTATATTTTTTTGGATATAACGAGTTGTAACAGATTTTAACAACGAACAATGGAACATTAATTAAAAATAAAAAAATGATAAAAATTTTACTTCTGACTTTATTAATTGCTTACACAACAGTTAATGCACAATATTCAGGCTATTACACAGTAAATCAAAACATAAATGCGAATGTCAATGAAAACATTAACGTTAGCGGAAATGTAAATGTTAATAAAAATATTTCAACAATTGACTATGGAAAATTAGCTATTGCAAATGCTCAAAACGAGAAAACAAGACTGGCTAATCAAAAATATGCAGACGCGAAACAAAAACAAATTTCATTAGAAATTGCTTCTGACACAACCAAAGCTTTTGACTACGGTTTTCAAAACACATTTGAAGGTAAAAGAAAAGATGCCAAACCTTTTGGGTTTAGAAAATTCAAAATGTCATATCGCATTCCTCATAATTCACTTTTCGTATCTGCTGGTGCTGGAAGGTTTGAAAATGTTAGTTCAGATGATATAACGACTGAAATTTTAATTAGCGCACCTTCCTACAATAAAGATAAAGTAGAAATAGATATTGAAAAAAAAGGAAAGATGGAAAATGTCAAAATTGGAGAGCTTAACGAGAATATGGGACCTAATGGAAAAGATGCCATTTTTATTCATAAAAAGGATTTAAATAGAGCTACTGTTTACGGCATAAAAGGTTTTAAGTCAACGCTAATTTGGGAAGATGATTATCAATATACCATTACAGATAATTTCACTTCATACGATCCAAATAAAGGGAATGGTGTCTGGTATTTCGTGAAAGTTCGAACTTACGCAGATAAAGACGAAGTCACTTTTGAAGAGCTTGAGGGAAGAAGATATTATTTACGCAAACTAATTGAAAAAGTTGTGTCAACCGCCCAAGTTGGAGATATGAAATATTAAAGATGGAAAAAAATAAAATAGCTGGATTTCAAAAAATAACTGAGCGGTTTCAAAAAATCCGTAAAGAATTATTTGAGGAATGGAAATTAAAATATACCTCTCACTATAGATTAGAAAGTTCTGCAACAGAAATAATGCAACTTCTAAAAGATACAAAAATTGAAGATGAAGAATTTGATTTTTGGAAATCTTGGAAAATAAGAGAGATGGACATCTTTAAAGCTGATTTAGTTGGAGAATTACATCACGATTATAATAAACGACTCGAACGCTATAAAGGAAAGTGGGATAAGGAGAAAGCAAAAATCGACAATCTAATTTCTGAATTTCGACAAAAATTCGGGAATCAAACTGAATAAAAAAACGTGTTAAAACAATGGCTATAAGTAATTGCTTGTTCTCCTACTTCTGAAAATCCTCCCGGATTTTGAACTGCTCCCAAAAAGTTAGACACTATTTGAGAGTATTTTTATGGGAAGAAAAGTCAAGTATGATTACGCATTTAAACTTCGATGTGTAAAGCTAGTTTTAAAAAATCACCACACAGTCAAGCACATTTCATTTTTTTCGTGCCTCAAAAAATAAAAAGAGCTTGCCTTTTCCCACCACCACCCGAAAATAAACAGAGTAACTTGATTTAAAAATCGCAATTTATCATTAAATTTGCTAAAAATAGGTCAAATGACAAGTTTCGGACATTATATAAAAACAGAAAGAGAAAGACGAGAATGGACACAAACCGAACTCGGAATAAAAATCGCAATCAATACAAGTGCGATATGTCGTATTGAAAATGAAAGTCAAAAATTTAGCAAAACGAAATTGAGAAAATTAGCTGAACTCTTTCAAACCGATTTGCAAACCGTAACTGATTTATTTTTTGCAGATAAATTCGTTAAAGAAGCAATGAAATATAAATGTTCTGAATCTATTTTCTCGGTTGCAGAAGATACTGCAAACTATTATCGTAATGTAAACGTAAAGCAAGGAAAATTAGAATTATGAAAAAGCCATTAACATATATCAGCTTATTTAGCAGTGCTGGAGTTGGATGCTATGGCTTCAAACAAAATGATTTTGAATGTATAGCAACGAATGAACTTCTAACAAAACGCTTAAAAATTCAACTTTACAACAATAAATGTAAATATGAAACTGGATATATTCCTGGAGATATTTCAAATTCAGATGTTAAGAAAAAACTTTTTTCTGAATTAAAATTTTGGCAAGACAAACATAAAATAAAAGAACCTGACGTGATTATAGCGACTCCACCTTGCCAAGGTATGTCTGTTGCAAACCACAAAAAGAACAATGAAAAATCAAGAAATTCATTGGTTATTGAATCTATAAAAGTAACACAAGAAATACTTCCTAAATTTTTCGTTTACGAAAATGTAAGAGCGTTTTTAAATACAATTTGCACAGATGTTGATGGCATAGACAAACCTATTAAAGAAGCTATAAAATATAATCTTGGAGGTCAGTATAACATACTTACTAAAATTGTAAACTTCAAAGAATATGGTTCGAATTCAAGTCGAACAAGAACTTTAGTAATTGGAATTAGAAAAGATATTCAAGATGTTTCACCTTTTGATATTTTTCCGAAAAAACAAAAAGCAAAAACTTTACGTCAACTTATTGGTGATTTACCAAGATTAGAAGAAATGGGTGAAATATCTGAAGATATTTTTCACGCTTATCGTGAATTTGACAAAAGAATGCTTCCTTGGATTGAAAATTTAGAAGAAGGTCAATCAGCTTTTGAACAAACTGACGAATTAAGAATACCTCACAGAATAATTGATGGAAAGCTAGTTCCAAACAAAAGTAAAAACGGAGATAAATATGCAAGATGGTATTGGGAAAAAGAAGGTCCTTGTGTACACACAAGGAATGATATTTTGTCAAGCCAAAACACAGTTCATCCAACAGATAATCGCGTATTCTCGATAAGAGAACTTATGCGAATGATGTCTATTCCAGAAAGTTTTGAATGGTTTAATGTAAGTACTAAAGATTTAAACGAAAAAACGGATTTAGAAAAAAAACTATTTCTAAAAAAAGAAGAATTAAACATAAGACATTGTCTAGGTGAAGCTGTTCCAACCGGTGTTTTTAAAAGTATTGCATCTAATATTAAAAACTTTTACAAAAAAGAAAAAATATCGAGTGCTGAAATAAAAAGTATTATTGAAGAAAACAAATTAAATATTACAGAAAATTTAATTCTATTCATAAAAGAAAACTTCAACAAATTATCATTAGAAAACATCTTTTTAATTGCAGAATTTTCTAACTCTGAAAGGCAGGAAACTTCTGCTTACTTCACAAGAAAAGACATTGCTTTTTCAGTAATTAAAGATTTACCTGAACTTAAAAAGAAAAAGAAAATTAGGATTTTAGAGCCTTCTGTTGGTGTAGGTAATTTTATTCCTCAACTAATTGAAAAATATAAAGACAAAGAAGAAATAGTTATTGATGTTTGTGACATTGACAACAACTCATTAAGAGTGTTAAAAACTATTTTAGAAAAGATTAAAGTACCTAAAAACTTCAAAATAAATCTAAAAAATGTAGATTTTCTATTATGGAATACTAAATTAAAATATGATGTAGTTGTCGGAAATCCTCCATATAAAAAACTAACAAAAAACAAAGAATTACTTGACAGATATAGATTTGGTTTGCAAAACACAGATACCAATAACTTGTTTTCTTTTTTTATTGAAAAATCAATAAGATTAGGTAATTATATTTCTTTAATTGTTCCCAAAAGTCTTTTAAACTCTCCAGAGTTTAATAAAACTCGAAAACTAATTAACGTTCATAATCTAGAGAAAATTTGTGATTATGGAGAGAAAGCGTTTAAAGGTGTAAAAATCGAAACTGTTAGTTTTTTAGTGAATACTATCAAAACAGAAAAATCCGACAATATTAAAATTGAAAGTTATATAAATAAAAAACACTCTCTAAAAAGCAAAAAATATATTTTATCAAATGATTTTCCTTATTGGTTAATTTATAGAAGTGATAAATTCGATAAAATAGCTTCAAAAATGAAACTTGATATATTCCAAAGTTTTAGAGATAGACAAATAACAAAATCATTAACTAAAAATAATGGTGAAATAAGAGTTTTAAAAGCTAGGAATATTGGTAATAACGAAATTAAAGACCTTGCAAACTATGATTGTTATGTAGATAATTTAGAAAACTTGGCAGTTTCAAAATATATAAATGAAAATAATGTTGTAATGGTTCCAAATTTAACTTATTACCCAAGAGCAACGTTCTTACCTAAAAACACAATTGTAGATGGTTCAGTAGCTTTATTGACCTTAAAAAACGGAAGCAGATTACCAACTGAACAGGATTTAGAATTTTATAGTACAAAAGAATTTGAAAATTATTATCGAGTAGCAAGAAATCACGGAACACGTTCTTTGAACATTGACAACAATTCTGTGTTTTTCTTTGGACTTTTAAAAGAATTATCTGAATGATAGAAAACATTACCGACCACTTGCAAGAATTTGACTTTGACGTAAGAAAAAGTAAAGATGCAAGGTTTATGGACCAAAAAGTAACACCTGACGTTTTAAGTATAATTGCAGATTGTGTTGTAAATTTTGATGCTGACAGAAATATTGAATTTACTAAAGATGATATTTGGAACGACAATTATTTCAATACAAATGTAAAAGGCATTTTTAATAAACCTGATGCTCAAAATGAAACAACTCGTCAAGAATATGATAAATTCACTTCTCAACCATTGAGAACTTTAGCATATTCAGGAGTTTTAGAAATGCGAAAATCTGGAAATAAAAACCTTTACAAAATAGCAAATAAATCCATCCTTGAATTTATTGGAATAAAAGAAAGAAATGCTTACATTTTTCTTTACCACTATTTAGAAAAAGTTTTGTCAGATAGTAATCTATTAAGATTTTTTGAAGATTTTAAAGACAAATGTATAGTTGGAACTATAGACAATGCTGAATTTCAAGATTTAAAAACTCGTTTTCAAAGATTTATAATTGGTAATACACCAATAAATGGAACTACAGAAGTAAATAGAATTTTTCCTAAAATCTTAAATGTTTACGCTTGTGAAAACAATATTTCTGGAACAATAAAAGGTCGTTTATCAAAAAGACAAATCTATTACACAGATTTGATGTATAATCGTCCAAATTGGAGAGATATTGATAAAAATAAAGGTATTTCAAGAACAGAAGCTATTTCAGAACACGAAAACTTAATGATTGAACAAAATGAAGCTTATTCAGATTACCAAGTCCAAAAGGCTATGAATATGATTCGTAAAATGTACACTCAAAGTGAAGTTACTGACCAATGGTCAAATGGAGAAGCAACTCAAATACATCATATTTTTCCAAAAGCAGATTTTCCTCAATTAGCTCATTACTTAGAAAATTTGATAAAATTAACACCAACTCAACATTACACAAAAGCACATCCAAATAATAAAACACAGCAAATAAATAAAGAGTATCAACTTGTTTGTTTATTAGCTAAAACTGATAGTGTAGAGCAATCTTTGAATAAAGGTGAATTTGTTTACCGAAAAGAATCTTTAATTTATGTTGTCAATACAGGTCTAACTGAAAATTTGGAAATAGACCTTGATTTCAGAACAATTAAAAGAGAATTAAGTAGAATTTATAACGCAGCTTAAAAACAAAAAATATATATCAGCAAAATTTCGGAACTCAAAATCAAGTTCAGTTTAATAATCAAAATGAATACTACGAATTGCTTGGGTATTTAGCTAAATCTGATGGAACAAGTTCACTCATTTGGGAACACAATGAAAATCAAGGTGCTTGGGGAAATGAAGGACGAATTAAATTCTATATTGCTAATCGTCCTCTATCTTGTTCATTGAACCACACTGCTGGTGTCGGAAATGTAATATCAAGAGTTAACTGTAACGATTTTGTAGAAAATATTGCAACAAATCACGGATTTGTTATGGGTGGAACTCAAAATATTGTAAATATAAGAGGAACTGTACCTGCTCAATATCAACCTGACTTCAATAGAGGTTTAGCACTCTGAAATGCCAACGCATAAAGCCATACACATTTGCAATTCGGCTCAAGCCAACGCTGCACCAAAAATTGCAAAAGAGTATGTCTTTGCCAACGCTAGCAAGTTTGCGGAAAGAAAAAAGCCAGTGTACAACAATGTATAAAAATAATAGCGGTTTAATCGCTAAAACAAAAGTTGATAATAATAAAAAAGGTCTGTGTTTAACCGAAAAGTCAGTTCGTGAAAATCCGCTACTATTCTTATACTAGACCGTTTTTCATACAATTGCGGTTGAATGAAAGAAAAAGAAAATGAATTTCGTAAATTTATATATTTTATTTCATTTGCGTATTTAGACCACATAACCTTTCTTCTGTACAATCCAACGTTTTTAAAACCCTTATTATCAATTATTGGTAAAAGCGAAACATTATGAGTAATAAATTTTGTTTTTAATAATGATATATCAGCACTACTATCAACATATTTTTTTTTTGCAAAGGGTAATAAAAATTCTACTGACTGATTCATTAAATTATTTCATTCAAAAGGTCAAGTTAGTTAAAAACTTCAATTAAATACATTCACGAAATTATTTAAAGATATAATTTATATTGTTCTATCTTTTTATTTATTCTATTATCCAAATAGTCATTTTTACCTTTTAGTTTTTGTGCTATTTTGATGGCTTGGAAATGGTATTTTTTGATTTTCGCATTACCCCATTTTTTAGGAGGTTTCTGTAAATTTGTGATACGGTCACAAAGTTTTACAATAGCAACTTCCTTACTCAGATCCAAAATACGATTAAGGCTATCATCCATTTGATCTTTTTTATCAAGCTTATCGTCTTTAGTAAGAGCTAAAACACCCTCTGCGACTGTGTTACCAAAATCATCTTTAAGTTCCTTAAAACTAAGATTTGTATCTTCTAAGATATCATGAAGTAAAGCCAACTGTATAGCCAATTTAAGATCAAAATCTTGTTTGTATTGGTGAACCATAAAAACTTCCATAGCAACATTTGATAAATGAACAATGTAAGGGAGACCATTGGGCATTTTCTGTTGCCCGTGCTTCTCAGCCGCAAAGTCAATGGTTTTTTGATAAATGGTTTGAATGTCAGTATCCTTCATATTACAAAGATATAAAACGTCAAGTAAAAACGATTCATTTGACTCAAAGCCTCCCAAAAATAGTACGATTTAACTGTCCTCTGCCCAACTGATTTTTAGCTTATTCTAATTAATAATATATTATCTTTCGTAATTTTAATTAAATTTTTATTCCTATAAATTTTTAAATTTCTCCTTCATCGTTGAATTCCCATAAGTTAACTTTTTAATTGTTAAATCATCTGCTTTATTGTTTGCTAAGCGTAAGTTATTTTCAGAAGATAATAAGGCTGCTTTTGTTTTCTCTAAATGAGAGATAGTTTTTTCAATTTCACTGATAGCGGTCATAAATTTACGACTAGCCAATTCATAGTTTTTTGCGAAACCTGTTTTAAATTCATTAATCTTATCCTCAAAATTAGTAATGTCAATATTTTGATTTCGCATTACAGCCAATTCTTCTTTATATTGTAAAGACTTCATACCTGCATTACGTAATAAGCTTATAATAGGAATAAAAAATTGTGGTCTTATAACATACATCTTCTTGTATTTGTAAGAAACATCTACTATGCCTGTGTTATAAAACTCATTATCAGACTCTAATAAAGAAACCAATATAGCATATTCGCAACCTTTATCTCTTCTATCTTTATCTAATTTGGTAAAGAAATCTTCATTTTTCTTTTTAGTAGCTGTTTCATCTCCCTCATTTTTCATCTCAAACATGATAGATACAATCTCATTACCATTTTGGTCTGTTTCTTTAAAAACATAGTCTCCTTTTGTACCACCAGAGGCATCGTTATCCTTTTCAAAATAGGCATTTTGAAATGCTGTTGCACGCAATTTATTAAACTCGGTTTCACAATGTTGTTCTAGAGTTTCACCAATCATCTTAGTAGACAATTTTTGCTTAAAGTCTTTTAACCGTTGTATTTCATCATCTTTTAACTTTACATTTTTCTCCATATGCTCTAGTTCCCTTCTAAAATCTTCCTTTAAAGATTTCTCTTTAAGTTCCATTTCAGTATCCTTAGCATTTAAATTATTCACTAATTGATCTCTTTCTTTTTCAATATTTTTAACAGCTTGAGAAAGTTCTAATTGCTTTTCGGCATCTATTTTACCAAGTGAAGACTTTAAAGAATTAATAGCCTCATCCTTTTTTGAAAGCTCTTCAATAAGCTCTGATTTACTTTTTTGAGTTAAGATATCTATTTCTCTTTGCTTATCAGCTAATTTTTGTTGATAGTTATTAATCAGCTTTTGCTCTGCAATTGTAACAGCAGATTTTTTTTCATTTTCGGCAATAGCTAATCTATTAGATACCTCTTCAAGAAATTGTTGGTCTCTTACCTGTTTGACGATATTGGTATAAACCGAATCATCAACCTTGAAGACCTCTTTACAATTTGGACAATTTACTGTTGCATTCTTACTCATAATTATTTGTTTTTTTTATTCTCATTTTTACTACATATTTGCTATGTAAATGATTTTTATTGTGTAACAAAACTATTTATAGAGCTAATAAATAATTATTTAGTATTTGAAACACAATGCTAAAAATAAGAAAAAACATGATAAAAGCTAATCTTTGAAGTTTTTGTGATGGAATTAAAATCAATCGAATGTGAATTATCCGAACTAAAAAAAAATAATTGAAAAATAAAAATACTGTTTATAAAAACGCGTATATTTTATTTCTTGGTTGTAGCTTATTTACAAAATCTTATTAGATTTTTTATAAGGTTTTTATTTACTAAATTAGTTGCTTAAAGCACGCAACAAAGTATACATACAAGCTTTGTATGCCATCCGAAAAAGGGTCATCGCACAAATAGCATAATTTGGTTTTTGCCAATATACAGGCAAACACTAAAATACCAAAAGAGCTGTTTTTTTGCCAACACTCGATAGAATAAGAATGAAGAATGAAAAAATACTCAGCGAATTACTCAAATAGCAATCATAATTTTGTGATTCAGAACCTAAAAGGAGAACGAATCACCAATGAGTATCTACCTGCAATCTGTATATTAAAGAATATACTACAGAGAGGAAAACCAACACTTCTATCAGTTTACCTACAAAAGGAATTAGGTCAAATTCATAGAGTAGGTGATTTTAGACAAGCTTATCCACTAATTGATAAAGAACAACCTAATTGGGAAAGAATTATAAGAGGAGATGAGAAAGGTAATTTTTACCCTGCTAAAAATTTTTTTGAAGAACTAATCCCAAAATATTTAGGAGAATATCAGTTCATACAACAACTGATAATTCCTGAAATTCCAATAAACGAAATTACTCAGGTTGATGTTGATGAGTATGCAAATCAACAAGTTGATTTTTACCTACCACAAGCATATTTAATAATTGAAATAGATGGTTATCAGCATGATAGCAATAAGCATAAGGATGTTATTCGTGATTTACATACTGCTAAATATGGAATTCAAACGGTAAGAATAAAAACCGTTGATTTAGAATCTGAAAGTGATATTTTTTTTCAGAAAATTGCGGAAATAAAAAACCGAATAAAAAAAATAAAATCAAAACAAGAAACTCGAAAAGAGAAAGACGCAACTTTCATCTCATTGTCAGATTATCAATCAGCATACGAAAAAGGAATTGACTTTGGAGACTCTAATTACAGAGCAACTGCAATAATTCGATTTCAATTATTAGTTTTAGACCTACTTGAGAAAGGCATACTAAACTTAGCAACTGATTGGGAGTTTGAAATTCTACAAAGAGACATCTCAGGTTTTGAGAAAATTGCTATTGATGATTTAATGGTTTGGTTTACTCATATTTTCCAACTGCACAAGATAGAATTTAAGAAGCCGAAAATTTACATTTCTCACGTTAACTCTGTTAGTGAATTTTCTAGAGATAAATCAATCAAAATTGATTTCAGTATTACTAAAAGATACACAGACGAATTCCAGATAAACTCCAATATCATTTATGTTAGAACAGATTATTTAGATGAGTTCCAATATTTCAAAAAGGGTGATTCAATAGATAATCTAAAATTCAGCTCATTTGAGCCTTACGATTATTTCAAGATTTCAGCTACAGATACAATCAAGTATAAATTGAAATTCGGAAGTAAGCAAGAAGATGAGAACTCACTTCTATTTCTTGTTTGGAATATTTTCTTGCAAAATGATGAAAGTCTTGATTTTAAAACTTTAAGGTTTCGAGAAGGACAATTACCAATCATTGCTAACGCTTTATCAAAAAATGACACAATAGGATTGCTTCCAACAGGTAGTGGTAAATCAGTTTGTTACCAACTTTCCGCAATTCTTCAACCTGCAATAAGCTTTGTTGTTTGTCCTATAAAATCTTTGATGTATGACCAAAAAGCAGATTTAGATACAGCCTTCTTTTCAAGAATCAATCATATCACAAGTGATGATGACGTAGAAGACAAAGAAAAAATTCAAAATGAATTTGGGCAGGGTAAATATTTCTTTATTTTCATATCTCCCGAACGGTTTCAGCTTAAAACTTTTCGACAATATTTTAGTGCTGTAAATAAGGAGTTCAATATTGCTTATGCAGTAATTGATGAAGTTCATTGCCTTTCAGAATGGGGACATGATTTTAGAACTTCTTATCTAAATTTATCCAATGCTATTCAAAGACATACAACAGATTTTAATTGGCTTGGATTAACTGCAACGGCTT
>Ga0209654_1002277_pt1 | contig 13504 bp, 12 predicted proteins | sample SaaInl1SG_22_DNA_FD_184646 | JGI IMG/M metagenome (GOLD analysis project Ga0209654, IMG submission 184646) | Marine microbial communities from expanding oxygen minimum zones in the Saanich Inlet - ESP_161SG_22_DNA (SPAdes) (version 2) | ecosystem: Environmental > Aquatic > Marine > Intertidal... | reverse complement strand
TTTTGCGCCATGGTCTGGGCAACAGTTTTTATGTCGACCCCTGACAATGAAGATGCAGTAAAAAGACCAGCAATACCGCACATGGCTAGAACTGATTACTCGCGGATGCCATCAGTAAAGCTTCCCATTCATCGCAAACTTGATCTGTTGAAAAAAGGCTCTTGATTTGCTCTTGCCCGGTTTTGCCAAGTCTTTCTTGAAGTACGGGGTTTCTAATTAAATTGGATAATGCGTCAGCAAGAGCCTCAATCCGGTCATCCTCTGGTTCAACCAAAACACCATTAACATTATTTTCAATCAATTCATTGGTGCCAGGACAATCCGCAAAACCAACTACGGGTAAGCCATGCGATATGGCTTCAGCTGTTACAAGACCGAATGCTTCATAGGTAGATGAAATAACAAAAATATCGGCTAATGAGTACTCGGTATCCATAGCCTTAGTTACACCAGGTAAAGTTACTTTATCTTGAAGGTTTAATGCTTCAATCAATTCTTCCAAATCTTTACGTAACGGACCATCACCAATGATTTTCAATTGGTAGTTTGGGAAATCAGGGGCAATTTTTGAGAAGGCTTGGATTAATGTTGAGTGATCTTTTTGTTTATCTAACCGCCCAACATTCAAAAGCGTACGATTACTCTTTGACAACACCTTGTCTGTTTGCAGAACAGGCTTTTCAACGGGATTAGGCATAACCACCATTTTAGCTTTGACGCTGGCAGGGTAACTGGATCGTATTGCTTCTGATAACACTGTAATTTTTTTTATTAGCCTGGCAGAAATGGCTAATAAAAAAAATTGAAAGCAGCGCGTCCGATAATGTTCTGGAACAATATGCTCACTACCGATGGTTGGAATCCCTGTGCCTACAAGCGCAAAAGCCATAGGTATAAACATGGAGTGCATAAAACCGACACTCACGTCAGGCTGTTCAGTGGTAGCGATATGACGTAATTCTTTTATGCGCTGGACTGTTTCAAAAACTCCAGCTGGCCGAGCAGCATTACCAATGGCTAAATCAATAAGCTTGACTCGGTCATCTAATTGGTAAAAAGGCTGGCTGCCGGGTTGATCAAAGGTGACGATAGAAACCTCATGCCCACGATTTGCCAATTCGGAGCAAATGGTACAGAGCACGCGCTCAGCGCCGCCTACAGCTGAAGCAAGATGTTTGATCGCAAATAAAATCTTCATCAGTGCCGTTTATTTGCCAGCTTTGTAAAAAGTGTTGCCCATTGTTGAAAGATAGCTTCAGGCTCATAAGGTAATAATGAAGCCTGCGCATTCCTTCCAGCGCGTTGACGAAAGGCCAGATCATCAATCAAGGTCTGCATAGCGGAGGCAAAAGACATTTCATCTGCAGTGGTAAGAAGCCCTGTATCATTATGGCGCAATAATTCATTGACACCGGCTGTTTTTTCGAACCCTATCGCAGGCAATCCCTGCCGAAATGCTTCAACCAACGCATTCGGGAAACCTTCCCACAAGGAGGGGAAGGCTAGGAAAGTGCTTTTACGATACCACTTGTCGACATCTGTTATTTTACCAACAAGTTCTACCTGTTCATCTAATCCCAAATCGTTAATGAGCTGTTCAATCTCAGTTCGTTTTTCTCCCTCACCAACAAGCGTTAAAAGCCAGTCAGGGTTGTCTTTAGCAATCAAGGCAAAGGATTTGACGAGAAAAGTCTGGTTTTTTTGATAGGACAAGCGACCAATATGGAGAATGCGTTTTGGTGGATTCTTGTGTTCATTCGGAAAGGCCGGGTCTTTAATCGCCTGGACAGGATTAGGAATGGTAACTATTCGACCTCTTAGATTCGCAGGATATTTTTCTAAATAACTGTCAAGTTGTATGGTCACACAATCAGCTAGTCGTAATGCCAGATCAGCCCGTTGGCGTTGCTTCTTCCCTTCAGTAACAAAATCAAACAGATCAGGAGAGTTTCTCTCTGCCGCAATCATGGGTATCCCTAAACCCAACATAGCGGTGCGGGCTGCCAGAAATGTACCGACTTGAAAACCAATAGCAACATCAGGACTAAATTCTTTCGCCATGCGCCGCAGTACAACTTGTCTTTGGAGTCTTAAACTCCATCCAGCTTTATCTGTTGTGTTGCCGATGTCGAGCTTCATCCAATCAATGGAATCATCAAGTGTGTAGTGAGCTTCTGCCCTAGACGGGTCCCAGGTGATCAGGCCAACACGAAAACCACGTTTAACCATTTGGTTCATAATGAGCGTTGCCATGTGTTCAATACCACCGGCCATCTGGTGAAAATTACGACAAACAAAAAGAATGGATAAGGGCTTAGTCATGTTATAGCGCGTTCATACGCTGTTCGTGTCGAAAGCGCCGGGTAGCTGAATGCAGGAAGTGTCGGCTGGTACGAAGGGGGTAATATAAAAGCAAGCGAATCAATAAGCGCAAAGCACGTCCATCTTGATTGACAAAATGCCGGTAGCGCATCTCCGACCATAATCGCATGTAATGATAGCTTTTAGTGGTATCTAGATAATCCTTGTTTTTATCCAATAGGCGAAGAAAACTCTCAAATTCGATGAGGGCACTTTTTTCACTGCCACTGGTAGCGTATTGACTAAGAACAGGTTCTGGAACGCCGATAAAATGCCCACCCTTCAGACTAAGTCGAATAGCAAAATCAACATCCTCCTGTCGACGCATAGCAGTATCAAAGCCGCCTAAGTCTCGGAACAGAGATGCGCGCGACATTAGTGAGCAGGTGGGCGTGCCAGCTCCGTAAAAAAGATTTAGATCGCGTTTGTGAAACAGCAGGTAATCAGCCATGGCTGAGCCCGTTGGAGCCGGACCGTCAGCTCCGACAGCGCGTAATGGCATGACATAACCATTGGGATAAATGCGTTCTCCAGAGGCATAGCAGGCAATCAAATGGCTACCTGAACTTTGTTCGTAGGCAACAATGTGTTCGTATTGTAATTCCAAACGATTTGACTTGCTGACATCGTCATCATCAAAGAAGGCAATAAACTCTCCTGATGCTGCTTCCAGAATACTGTTACGTGCAGCGGCAGCCCCCTGGTTGATCTCATGACAAATAGCACGAACACGCTGGTCATTATCTGCAATTTGCTGTATCAGAGACCATGTTCCATCATTCGATGCGTCATCAACGACCACTACTTCAAGATTAGGCCAGGCTTGATCGAGAGCAGAACGTAAAGCGCGTTCAATACTGTGTTCGGCGTTGTAGCTGGTAACACCAACCGTTATTCGAGGATAAGGCTGATCTGGCTGTATGGTCTGCTTTAGATAGTTTTTTGAGTGTGTCATGCCTGAAGTAGTACATGAGAAGTACGGTTGCATAGCTCTTCATCAGTAAATTTTGTAAAGTCTGAATGTAGCGCACAGCGTGAAATAGGGAGCACAGGCCACTTGCCAAACTCTTCGTGCAGAATCTTAAATCCTGCTTCCTGAAGCATTTTATGGAGCTGAATCGCTGGCACCCTGTTCGTATAAAAGCCAGAGTTTGCAAATAACGATGACTCCCATAACTGCTCAGAAAATCTCAGATTATTAAGCGAATGCGCGAGGTGATCCTGATAATCGACATTATGTGAGGATCTACTACCGGGCTTTAAAATGCGCTGTAGTTCAGCTAAAACTGAAGCTAATTCCTCTTTACGGACGTGTTCAAGTACGGAGTGAGACCAGATATAGTCAACGCTACGAGAGGGTATCGTGCGAAGACTAGCTAAGCCGTCGGTTAAATACCTGGCATTGCTAGCTTCAAGTATGTCATCTATCGTCATTGCGCTAGAAAGATCGGGGCTATGCAAACCGGTATTGCTAATTTCTGCGGCCAGAGTTTGGTAAAAAACGACATCTTTACGAACGAAATTACCCACATCTACAAGATAGGTCTTTGAGGCTCCATTTGCATATCCCAATAGCGCTGATGCAACACTGTCTCCTGGCCCAAGTTCAAGAATGATAGCCCCAGAAGGCAATCTATCAGGAAACGCACGTTTTAAATGTAGACTGAATATCTTGACCGGATACCCCGTAGAATCCATGCAACCATGGCGAAAGAGGCTGATAGACCGCCAAAAAGAATAAGGGACAGGAAGCCGCGCAATAATAAGCTTAGCGATAATCTTAAGTGCCCACTTCATTTTGTTGTTCCCTTATGTTCAATCGTTCATGTTGTAGCAGAATCATTAGAGTCGTTATGAAAACGACTAAAGGCTCTATTCAAACCGATATTGGGTAATGAGAAAATTAATCGACGCATTGTCAAAATGGGATGGGTAAAAGTAAGTCTGAACAACAATTTAACAAAAGTCAGACGATGATTTTCCAGCCAGGCTTGTTTCAGATCAAGCCAGATCAAGCTGAAATCAAATTGACCTTCTTGCTCAATGAAATCACTATGCTTCTGTAATAAATGCTGCATGTACTGATACTCATCACGCAGGCTCTTTTCTGATGTTTTGGTCATTGTCTGAATGACTAAAGGTTCAGAAATTCCAACAAAATGTCCGCCAGCTTGAGCGAGGCGTATATTGAAATCCGTGTCTTCACCTCGCCGAAAAAATGGGTCAAACCCATCCATGAGTTTGTAGGTGGATAATCGAGCCATCTGGCTGCAGGTAGGACATGCGCCATAGGCATCTTCTAGGGGCTCACCAAGCAAGATACGTCGAGCAACAGCCGGGCCAAACGGTGCTAGTTTTCCTTTGACCTGTCCCATGGTCTGCTCCAGACGCACTTCACCATGGGGGTAGTTGAGTTTCCTCGCTGTGTGGCAGATTACAGGCGCACCATTGGCAAAGTGTGCTTCATATTCTGTGATTCGCTTGTACTGCTTAAAAATTCGCTCGGGTAGACTTGTATCGTCATCGTCAAAAAAAATAACAAACTCACCCTGAGCTTCTTCCAGAATGCGGTTTCTAGAAAAAGCAACGCCCCCGTTTATACAATTTTTGAACAGACGCAAATTGGGATGGCTACTGGCCAGCTGGAGAAGAAGTTCACGGGTACCATCTGTAGAACAGTCATCCACAGCAACGATTTCTATCGACGGCCAAATCTGTCCCAAAGCAGAGTTGACGACGCGTTCAACTGAATCGATGGCGTTGTAGGTAGTGAGGCCGATAGTAACAAGGGGATAATACAAGACGCGCCTAAAAATAAATTAAATGGGGCATGCAGGCGGCCTCGCCCAGGAAAAATTTGCACTACTAAGCTGAGGCTGTTCGATCAATGTTTGTACTTCCATGACCAATATAAAGCTTTCAGCTGGTGCAATGCTGCCTGAACAGGTCTCGCCTTGGAACGGAGGAACGCACGCAATACATAATTCAGTTGCCGAATTTTGTATTTTGGTCGGTTGAATTCAGCCGTGAAAATTCGCAACGCTAGGCGAATCTCTTTCTCCGCCAGTGGGGTTGGTGCTTTATTGCTAGAGGCCGCCGAAAACGGATGACCAGCACTCATAAAGCGCTGATTGAGCCTTGAGTTATGCTCCACCGCAAAATCTTCAATTTCACACCGCACATGCGGATCGAGTGCGTAGTCGCTATCTTGCGGATTGGATTGCGAAAGATTTTCCAAGCACCGAATGATCGCTCTTTCCTCGTTTTTCGACCGGATCGTCTCATTCAATATTTTTTTAACTTCTATAAATTTTCGATTTATCGAACTATTGACCTGCAAATTCGAATCTGCATATTCAAAGTCAATGTGATCCAATCCTACCCGTTTCAGAAAATCTGCCACCGAGCTCTGCTTGAAAAGCGCATTGCGTACATACGGGATTACTGTGAGTGACGACGGATTGATCTCCTCCTGCCATGCATCGAGCAAATTGTCGTATTTTAGCAGAGGCCTCATCAGCTCATAAAATTGCCAGTCGGTTTGATAGATTCGCTGCTGTGAAATCAAGCGCTCGATCCGGACTGTTTGCGATACCGCGGATGCCATCCAATCCACTTGCGGGCGCAGGTATACGAGGATGCTGACGTCATGTCCGGCCAGATAGCCCGCAAGTGTCTTTATTTTTTTGCGATAAAGCTCGAAATATTCATCCTCATCGTGTGCATCCCAGATGCGAGGCTCGCCGCCAAAAAAGTGCTCCGCACTCAGGATAAGCAGATCGGCATTTATATTCTTTGCATCATCAAAAAATTGATGGAAATATTCATCGGCGCTTAGGTAAGGGAAGCGGATTTTCCCGCACAGAGAATCTGCTACAGCATTGTGGGATCCGAGGTTCAGCTTTATACCTTTGATCCTGGGTGCTGGATAAAGGATGTGATGCTCGAGAAGGCGATCGCGGTTTAGCGTCAAAAAAGCCTGAATTGCTGATGTGCCTGTCTTGGACTGTCCAATGTGTAGAAGCACCTTCATCTATTAACCCCTAGGGAATTTACGTTGAATTTGGGCACATGATTGGCCTGGCCCACAGGCATTAAGGTTGGCACCCTAAGTCCAGAGGCTCGTGTGCCATGACAAAAAGTGGCTTGCTCGACTTGCGATCATTGAGTTGCCATTGGTATTCATAGATTGATTGGAGAGCTGAAATTACGGGCTCCGCATCAATCCGATCACTGTGAATTTCAACAATAAGTAAACGTGTTTTTTGTAACACGCCCAATGCAGCTGGGATGACTACTTCTTCGCCCCCTTCGATGTCCATTTTGATTAAGTCGACCCGATCCCAACCTAGCTTTTTTAAAAGCGTGGGAATCGAGATGCCTTGGATAACATCGTCCCCCGTGCCTTCAATGACACGGTGGCCTACAGAAATGCCACGCCGCATAAGCGTAAGTGGACCGTCGTCCCTCCAAACGCCATAATTCAATACGCGCCAATTTGATCTCGAATTAAGGAGTCGGTTGTCTTTAAGGATCTGGAATGTGTCTTCTGCCGCTTCGACTGAAGCCACCTGGGCGTTGGGGCAAAGCAAGAAAACGCGCAGAGCAAAGCTACCGATATTCGCACCAAGATCAAGAACCCGAGGCTCCGAATTTTTTGGAATCAGTCGCTCCACACAAAGGTATTCATCCTCGACCAGCACCTCTCTGATGGCAATCCAGTCTTCTTTGCGCGCTCGGAACCTCAACCTCCCTAGCTTGAATTCACCTATTTGCGGGTTCATTCCAGAGCGAAGGTATCCATAGGCTTGGTATGGATTTCTTATCATTAGCGTGCAGTTGATCAAATCTGAGATGATGCGACGTATTGTTGATAAATTGTAACGTCTCATTACTGCTTTTCTCCGGTGATGACATACCCCAGCGCTAGATTGGCGAGCGACTCTCCGGTCAATGCGGGATAATATTGTCCCGAACCTTTGGCGCGAATCCAGCCGTATAGCAAACCGTATAACGGCACTAAAACTCTGCGCAATCTCTTGAAAGGGCCCGCGCCTTCTGTAACCGATAGGCCAGTAGTCATGACGTCCCAAACCAATGGGGTGATCCTCAAATTTTTTACGCCAAGGATAGATAATGACTCTCGCCACCAACTTGCAGTCGGACGGTTGTAGTCGTCAGGACAGCCGTGAACTCGAAACAGGAATGGGACTGCAAGGACGATGCGTCCTCCAGGCTTAAGGACACGCATGATTTCCTGCAAAGCTTCGTTCAGTTCGTAGACATGTTCCAGGGTATTTACGGACACAACCATGTCGAATTCATTTTCCGCGAGCGGCAAGGCTTCGCCAGGTTTTACCAGATAAGTAGGTTCCATCGCAGCCGAAATGTTGGCAGATTCGTAAACACCTTCGGCTATCCAGGATTTCAGATCAGGCGCGTAGTGAGCTTTCTCGCCACCGCCAAAATCAAGTATTCGCCCACTGAAAGATAAATTCGATAGTGCTTCGTATTCCAGTGCTCGATAAATTGAAATATCAGAGTTTTTAAAAAAAATTTTCAGATAGCGCTTCCACGTAGGCTTTAGCGGTGAATGAACTCCACCATTCGTCATCATTTTTTGTGATCCATCAAGTTGCGTTTCGTTCATTATTTTAGATATCCCAAGTCGTGAAGATTCACATTCATTCGAGCTTCAAGTGCTTCGCTATACCTAACCAAATAGTCACCATAATGATTTAGCAAGATACCTTCAAGAAAGCGCCTGTGCCTTTTGCTTGCCGCATCGGTAATCAATCGATGCAATTGCGATGCAAGCCAGTGAACCCTGCCCCACTCAAGTGCGCCACTACCATTGGCATGGGACTTGGTGCCAAATATATTAATTAGCGGTAGCTTTTCATAAACGAATAATTTTCTATAGTCTGGAGCGTTGATTTTTTCATTTTTAATTATCTCGGTTGGCATCGATAATTCTAGCGATTGATACAACGGTAAGATAAATTTCTCAGGCGATTGGTATAAGAGTTCAAACGGTATTACAATGACATTTTCTTGCCCAAAGGCATCGTCATACTCTTTGATCAGTTCCATATAATTGAAATAATTTATCTGGAAACGGGGCACTTGATTAAGTTTATTGGAAGTGATGAATTCCGAAAAATTGCATAAGCCGCTTTGGCGCTCCATGTAGTCCGCATAGGCTGAAATAATCGCTGATACGGGGTTTCTGACGGTAATCAGTATTTTAGCCTCGGGCAGTGTTGCTTTTATTCTCTGCAAATATATGGCCCCGTGAACCCCCCCCGAATACGGGTGCCCTGTCCAGGTCTCGTTACTCAAATAGGTCCATACAGCATTTGGGTTTGTTCTTGTTTCTACTTCATAACGTGCCTGCCTTGTGTCAAACAAGCCAAATGCTGAAGTTTGATATGGATATTTCAAAGATCCTGTCAGCTTTGGTGGATTCTGGTCATAGAAGATTTCTCCTCCACTCTTCTGGGTTCCATTAACAAATCCAGACTTATTTAAGGGTAGTATGCGCTTGTCAACGCCAGAAAATATCATTCGCTGTAACCACGAGGTTGCAGCTTTTGGATAACCAATATGGACTAAATACTTCATTTCTAATCCTAGTTAAAGTGATACCAATAAATGGGCAAGACTAGCCGCCAAAGAAAATATCAGCCATGTACCGAGTGCAAATGCGGCGACGGCGATAAATTCTTTTCGTTTCTGTTAATCGTTGCATAAGTTCCTGTAATAAAGGTTATCCATTTAACCTGATAAAATAATGTGCCCAGTGGCGAATTCTGCTATTACTTTTGCAACCACTAATAATTAAAATTACTTGTTATAAGCACTGTAGTTCTTTTGGTCAGTTCCTGAGTAACGGAACCAAAACGGGAACTCCAGGATCGAATGTTGAGACCACGGATGTCGCGCTTATCCACTGATAGAATGTTTTGTCATTGATATGAATTTGATTAATCTGGCTGAAAATAATAGCGGGAAATCATATTATGAGCCTCGGTGTTAAGGCATTCATCGAGTCGAGCATCAATAAACCGTAGGTCATCTTTATTCAGGTATTCACGGAAACCTCCAGATTTACCCTCTCGAATACGCCCGCCGATACCTGTCAGATTAGTCGCGGATTTTCCGCTCTTTTCAATCCGTTTCTTCAATTTTTCTATATGAAAATGCTCAACCGACTTAGATAGCTTTTCCACATCCACTGGCTGGCCTAGCAGGTATTCTAAGAGATCGATCCAAGTCCTCTTGTTCCGTTCCCAGTCACCAAGAAGATCTTCGTAGTGATAAACTCGAATATCGTTTCTTGATACGGTAGCAGGTGCCCAAATGTTCATGAACTTGATCAGAGCATCGAGACCAAGATCAAAATTCTCTAAGAAATATCGTATTGTTATATCTTTTGGAAGTCCGGATTTAGCCTCTCTGCCACGCATATGCCAGTATAGACTGACGATAGTGTCTCGTGGATCACGCACGAGCAAGGCCTTGTTGTCGCCGCGATGAAAGTTTACAAGCGAGCGGGTATGCCAGTTTGTTATTGGCATTCCAAGGGAAAAAACATCATGTGAAAGTACAACTGGTTTATATCCTATTTGTTTTGACAATTCTCTAAAATCAGGCTGAAGCACAAACAGTTCGGAAGACTCTTCAATTCCTGCCTGAAGCCGTAGATAAAAACTTAGAACATTTGCTATCCACGTCCTCCCGCATTTTGGATAGGAGACCACCATAGGCTTGGGCACTATCAGGGATCCTACCGTGGCCTTCATGAATTTCAGCTGTCTTTTGATAGACTTGTTCAATCCAAGTGCTGAATCAATCATTTTTAGCCTCTTGGGTGACATCAGTTTCAGTCGATACACGCGAAAATCGTTCCCAAAGTTTAAAAAATCTACCTTCGTTACGAATAAGTGCTTCCCAACTTCCATGCTCCACCAGTCGCCCTTTGTCGAGCACCAAAATGGTGTCCGCGTGGCGAATTGTCGACAATCGATGCGCGATAATAACGATTGTTTTTGTCTGGCGCATTCCGTGTATTGCTTTCATCACCTTTTCCTCGGCTTCGGAGTCTAATGCGCTAGTAGCCTCATCAAAAATCATAACAGGAGGATCGTTGATGAGAGCGCGTGCCATTGCAATACGTTGACGCTGGCCACCGGATAATCTTAGACCCATTTCACCTATTTGAGTATCGTAGCCATTCGGCAGCTCATCAATAAATTCCTGCGCATCAGCTAGTCTGGCTGCACGGCAAACCTCTTCTTCGGTTGCTTCTGGTTTAAAGAGTTTGATATTTTCAGCTAGTGAACCATTGATGAGTGTCAACTCCTGGGACACATAACCAAAGCAGGCACGCCAGGACTGGATATTAAATTCACTCGCATCTCTTCCAGTAACTTTTAATTTACCGTTATCTATATCCACTAGCCTAAGCAAAGTATCGACAAAAGTGGTTTTGCCGGCACCCGAGGCACCGACAATGGCTGTAATCGAATTGGGTTGAAGAGTAGCGTCGACCTCAAACAGCGCGGGCTTTTCATCATGCATTACGCTGACGCTTTCAAAGCAGATCCCCTGATCCAGGTTGTCTGGAGTCAGCACATCACCATTGTCCCATCTGGGTTCCTCTTGGGCAGATGCCTCGCGATACACATTTGACACAGACTCAAAAGATGGTAATTGCACGTACATTTGTTGCGCTAAGGTCATGCATGTAGTTATTTTGGTATAGGTTCGCATTAATAGCGCAAGAATCATGAAAATATTGGCAGCAGCAATATCCACTTCCAACGTTGCAGTAATCGCAACACTAATAACTAGGGTCAGCATAATCAACAGTTCAGCAGCGATACGAGAAGCGTGTGGAAGCGTGAAACCAATTCGCTCGCTGCGAAAAATTGCAAGGAGAGGTTGTGTCACCAGTCTGTCGACCGCAAATGACTTAGGAGACGCTTTCAAGGTTTTAATGTTGCTAAGAAATTCCTGTGTAACCTCCATCATCTTGATATTTCCCTTGATAATGGTACGCGCGTGCCTAATCAGGTGCTTCACTACAAAGATGTTAAAAATCAGAATCGACAGACCAGCCCCAAGCATTAACAATGTGGCTTGCGGCGATATAATAAAGGCGAGCGAAACGTAAGCTAGGGCGACCAAGAAATTGCTGAAAAAAACCAGAAGCTTTCTGGTGGCATCTGACAGACGGGTTGTCTCCTGCGACAGTATATTAATCAGCTCGCCACGATTGGCGTTGACAAAATATCGCCAACGGGCTCGGCCGATTGCCATGAATAGATGCTGACGCCAGAGCATTGTATAGTAATGGCTATATGACCCTTGGTACCAGCTCTGCAGCATTGATAACGCGGCTTGCATGAGAAAAACCGTTACAACTATAAATGTTACTGGCCCAAGTGTATATGGGACACCAAAAGCTTCAAAGACGGGAAGAACGACATCTATCAATCCTTGCTCCTGTCCTTCTAGGGGTATACCGATAAACGGCAACAGCAGGAAGGCAAATACTAGACGCGCACCGTCAGTTACCGCAACGAAGGCACTGAGTATGACTAAAACAAAAAAACGTTTTCTAAGTTTGCCGACGATGTCGTGCAAAAAAGAAGTCAAAAGTTCGCGGCTATTCATGTTTCTATACTGATGATGCTAATTTACCGAGCATTCGTCCCTGCGATCGTAATCTTCATAACTGACATGAATTAATTGATTTTTGTGGTAGTTCTTTTGCAACAAGAAAATCTAATGCTTGATTGACACATTCATCGATATTTCCAACCGCAGTATCCACCACAAACTCTGGAATGATTTGTATTTCATAGGGCGGATCAATGCCGTTATAATTCTTTGTCTCGCCTGCCCTCGCTTTTTTATAACCCTTAAACATCCCGAGATTCACAAATTTCTGATGATGCATTGCAATGCACCTCAATAAACTCAAGGTGAGGTGGCAAATTCTTCACCATTTAATGGTCAAACCTGAAAGGACTAATGAATGCCGTCAAGACTATAATGCCGGCCTTGTTATTCAGCTTTGCCGCCTTGCCGATGCGGCGTATATTTTCTTTTCTGTTGTCTTCTAAAAAACTTAAGTTCGACGACAGACCATGTCGCACGTTATAGCCAGCTAACCTAAAGGAGCGGCATGTCAAGAAGTTTTTCCTCAACGGACTGTTTAAGTGTTGCCTTACCCGACCCTGATAGACCGGTTTACCACAGCACGCAGATTTACGACCATTCAGTTTTTCAAGAACTCGTCTTGCGATTAATGATTGCTCCGAGACTGCCATGATATTTTTTAATTTATATGTGTCTGAAGAACTTACAGCGGTGTAGCACATACTAAAAAATGTGGATTTAACATTGACTGCATACTTTGATTACAACTAAGTGGCTTCATGTCGGGTAGCGCTAAGACTTGGCCGCCGGCGGCCTCGACGACTGCCTGAGATGCAGCAGTATCCCATTCAGAGGTAAGGCCAAGCCTCGGATAAAGATCCGCTTTACCTTCTGCTACAAGACATAACTTTAATGAGCTTCCCATCGATATTATCTTAGCATCTGGATAGTCTTTCATAAATGCTTTAAATTCATCTGACTGGTGCGACCGACTGCCTACCACGATCCAATTTGCACTACTTGCAGGCCGCGATCTGACCGTTATCACTCTTTCAAAGCCGCCCTCTACTTTAAAAGCGCCTGATGCCCTGTCCCCCCAATACGTCACATCGAGTGCCGGTGCGCAAACCACGCCAAATATAGGCTGTTGGTGTGAGACAAGTGCGATATTGACAGTGAACTCTCCGTTTTTCTTGACAAACTCTTTTGTGCCGTCTAGCGGGTCAATTAGCCAGTAAGTTTCCCAACTCATCCGATCCAGCTTTTCATAATCTGGAGTCTCTTCTGAGAGGATGGGGATGTCAGGAGTTAGATCGCGCAACCTACCAACAATATATTGATGTGACGCCAAGTCGGCTTGAGTTAATGGACTCGAATCCTTTTTATAGCTAACGTCAAAATCTTGTTCGTATATGGCCATGATCTTCTCGCCGGCAACCTGCGCCAGACTAATCAAACTTTTTTTGATTTTGTT
>Ga0209654_1002276_pt1 | contig 13513 bp, 8 predicted proteins | sample SaaInl1SG_22_DNA_FD_184646 | JGI IMG/M metagenome (GOLD analysis project Ga0209654, IMG submission 184646) | Marine microbial communities from expanding oxygen minimum zones in the Saanich Inlet - ESP_161SG_22_DNA (SPAdes) (version 2) | ecosystem: Environmental > Aquatic > Marine > Intertidal... | reverse complement strand
TGATACGCAAACGTCAAGATCCTCTCCGTTTTGCAGCCCACCATCGCTGTCTCAACACCCCCCCATCGAGTAAACGAACAACAATGACTGATGAATTAATCGGCAAATTATGGATGGCAGTGATAACGTTTCATGAACTCGCGTGAGTCACCGGAGGCGCGCAATTGAAATAAAACCAATTAAATTAATAAATTATTGAATGGAGGCGCGTACCGGAATCGAACCGATGTCCACGGATTTGCAATAGCTTGCATATCGCCTAGACATCTGAATTTATTGATAAAAATAAAAGTGTGCTACAGAGTGTGTGATATTTTTCGAGAAAATTTGGGTGTCTAATATAAAGATTGACCAATCAAACTCGATCGTGACAACTAAAGCGCTATGATCGCAAACCTCTCCGTGCTGCGTCGAAGAAGTATGATTGTCTGCGATAACCCTTTACGACTTGAGCCTCTCGCCACTACAGCGCTGCAATTCGACTAATAACTAGAATACAGAACTCTCCAACGACCGATGATAAGCCGAAGGTGAACTGTAGAAGCTGCCCAAAAGGACTCACTCATTGATATCGAGAAAAAAATCAGTGATAAGTCATCGCAGCAATATCAGCGACCGAAGGTAACAGAAGCGTGTACCCGGCGTCTGAGTGTAAGGGTCGCTCGCCAACGCGATGAACGCTATCGAGAAAGTGAACATGTAAACGAGTATTAGAAGACCGATCGTCCAGACGATTGGCGCTCGAGAAACTCTCGGTTATCTCTTATATGTAGCGCCTTGTTATCAAACAAATCATCAATCGACACCTTGTCTTCATCATTATTTAAAAGTCTTGATATCCCATGAGGGATGGTCTCAACAATAAAGACAGACCTATCAAGTATTGCGATAGCGCTCTTAGAGATCATCTCTAACCGGGCTTGATCGTCTAAAGCAACGCATCCAATCCAAGCTCGACCATGTAGTGCGGATCATTACGCAGTATTTCTGCAACCTCTCTGACACTCGATAGCTCCAACCCAAACACGTTGACAGCGATCCAGCCAGAGATTCCGATCAACAGAAACTTACCGATCACGGTATTCGCGAGCGCCGTGATTCCAACAGCGAAACATCCAATGAGCACAGTCGCAATAATTTTGCCGAACGCGTTAACTACAGCTATTGATATTGATTTTTCCATCATGAGATTCCCTCTAAGTCTTTATAGCCAACACCACAACCCGAGCATATCCCGATTCAACACGATGCGTCTGATCGCTCGGTCCGATTGTGAGCAAGAGCCACGTCGTTTATCGTATTGTTCTTCGGCCTACTCGAGTCACGACTATGCAGAACATAATCAGGTCACTTGTGAGCGTTCTTCTCACGGCATCCGCCACTGGCTGTGTTGCGATTCCAGATCACGCACCTGGGAAGCAACTGATTCATCTTGTTCCGTCTTTAATCGGCAAAGATTCGGGCGCTCTTGTTGAATCTCTTGGCCAGCCACACGACGCGGTCTGGGTCAATGACACGAGGCACGTAACCTGGCGCTACCCTCAGCTGTTCCTCGGAGAATGTCGGCTTTCAACCGCAAACAAGAGTGGTAAAGTTGTCGGCGTCCGCTGGTCAGGGCCCTTAACAGGCTGTCACTATCTCGAATCGAAGATCAAAAAGCTGAGCCTCAACAATTAAGTAATCGTTATCAAGACTCAGTTGATCACCTAGATATTCGCACCGAGGATAAGCTCGTCGACTCTCAGAAGTTCGATCGCCTGCTCAATGACCTCGCGGTCATTATCTGAAGCCACGTCAAGCGCCGACTCCAACACCTCAATCTTCTGCGTCGGGTTCAAGCCGTCCAGCATTGCTGCATTAGTCAGGTCAGGAGATTGCGCGAGCTGCTCGGCGATCTGTCTCACAGCATTCTGACGAACGGCCGGCGGGGCCTGGCTGATTAACCGGATCAAACCACCCGCGCGGCTGTTCGCCAACGCAACCTGTGAGTCGACTGTAGGCGCAGCCTCAACCTCAGTCTGGGTGCTTGTCTGGGCTGTCTGTGATACAACCCCGCTCTCATTTTGAGCCAAGCTCGTGCCCGGGACTGTCTCAATGACTTGGTCGCCACTTTGAGCGACCGTGACAGCCGCTACATTGGTAGTGACATTCAGCTGACCTGAGCGGGCTGTTATTCCAGAGGTCGTCACCGACTGAGAGGATTCGTTTTCAAAGCCAACCCCCGACGTACCGACGTTAGCTACGATCAAATTCGATGAATTCGAAACACTCACTGTTGTGACGTCGCCGCCGATTGTTGCGTTCACTGCGTCTCCAGAAATTTCAGCGGCAGTCAGCGCGACATCGCTACCGACCGTTAGGTCGAGCGTATTCGCGATCTGTATCCCAGAAGGTCGATCCACCTGTGCCGAATTCTCTGAAGAAAATCCTACTCCCAAGTCAGCACCGGCAGTGACCGCGGATGATGCAGCCTGTGCATTTGCGGCCGGATCAAGGTCAAGGTCTACGGTGACGCTGTTACTCGTGCTCTGTTGAGACGCGACCGTCAAATCGCCCCCAATAGCAATTGCAGCATCGTTAGCATTGATTTCGGCATTATTGAGAGCCACGTCGCCGCCCGTGTTCAGGGTGAGGTTTCCGGCGTTAATACCGGCCTGCTGGCCAAACGTCGTGCTGTCACCAACGTCTAGGCCGAAACCGAGGCTCGCTCCACCGCGGGCGCCACCTTCGGATCCAGACGACTGTCCTCCTGCTGAGACTTCGAAGTCGACACCGACATTGGATGCCTGTGTCGCGGTGGTTCTGATCGTCAGGTCTTCCTCAACGTCGAGCGCAACCGTATTACCATTGACCTGGGTGTCCTCAAGCAGGACATCACGGGCGTTGATATCGACGTTATCACCAAAGATCTCAGAGAGTGCTGCGGGGCCCCGTTGATTCGATTGCTCGAACGCGAAATCAACCGATCCAGAACCGCCCGACTGCCCCTCACCCTGCTGATTCGCTGAGACTTCGACCGCAACATCAAACCCGAACGAGTCGTTGGTATCGGTATTGGCTCGGGCGTCAATCACGTCGGCAGTGATGGTTGTCGTTCCCTCTGCTCCGAGCTGCGCCGACCGTAACGTGAGCCGCTCATCGACGTCAACATCGAGATTATTTCGTGCGATCAGAGACGCCTGCTCGCCAGTGGTACGGCTGCTGGTTTCAGAACCGTTGGCCTCGACGGCTCCGGCGCCTGAATCCCCGGTGATTCCAACTTCGACCTCAACAGCGCCACCGTAACTGAGGGTGTCACGGGTGCTTTGCAGGGTCACAACTTCAAGGTTCTCTGCATCCACTGTGATGTTCTCCGCCTCGACGTTGGCCGACGCAACACGGGCATCACTCGCCTCGATCGTAAGATTACCACCTGCTGTCAACGATGAATTATTCACCGTTGTCTCATCTTCGGTTGAATAGGATCCGTCGACACCGACCTTCACGTCTTGGTTCGCGACATCAAAACCAACCGTGACCCCCGCTGTTGTTGTCTGTGAACTGAATCGATCGACACCTGCCTCGATAGCGACCTGACCACCGCGTAAGGTCGCGTCACCGTCAACGTTGATATCTGATCCGATTTGAGACACGGTCTGTCCCTCTTGAACCAAATTACCGCCAATTTGAAGATTGTTTCCGTTCGATGTGTCTGACTGGGTTGTCGTCACCTCAACACCAAGTCTTGCATCAATTCCCGTATCGAGTTCAACAATGTCTGCACCTGCTGCGATATCACCGACAGACGACCCTTCAACGATATTACCTAATGGTGTGACGGCAGGCGAGTTGTTCCCAGAAGACTGAAGATTCTGTAAGAACGCCTGCGCGCCTGTTCCCTCAGTGCCACCCTGGGCTCTGGAATTTGCGGAAATCTGTCCACCCAGAGCGCTCTGGTCAATTGCAGTCAATAACTGTCCACCGATAGGCGTAATACCAGCGACGATTTGCGTGACATCGCCGGACTCGATCCCTGCCGCGAGCGTAGCCACCTGTTGAACACCCGGAATCTGATTGAGAAGCGCATAGCCGTCACCGGACTCAATCGCTTCGATCGTTCCTTCGGCGATTCCAGCGAGACCACCACCGGTACTTCCCAGTGCTGATGAAACGCTCAAATCAACACCAACCGAAGTTGTATTGACCTCATCGCGCAGTTCTTGGAAACCCGACTCACCGTTAGCAGCAGTTAGGGACACATTCCCTTCAACGTTGCCATCGACCCCGGCAATGATTGCGTCACCAGACCGGGCGTTTACAGATAAATTACCGCCCGTATTGACCTGACTCCGCTCGGCAACGGCGCGTGAGTCAGATAACTCAACCCCAACCGATAACGGAGACTCATCTGTGTTCAAAATATCGCCAGGATTGACGACAGCAAGGCCAACGCTTCCACCACGGGTTTCCACAATATCCTGAGCTGAGGCAATGCGAACATCCTCAGCCTCGATACTCGCATCACCACCAGCCGTAAGATTGACACCGACAAGCTCTGCATCGCCCCCCGATCGAATCGTCAAATTACCACTGGCCGTCGTTCTTGATTCTAGGAACCGTGTGGCGTCAGTGGTGCTACCCCCAGCCTCGAGACTCCCCGTCGGTATGGCGCCAGAGCCATTTAACTCCGCACCAATCGAACCAGAAATTCCAACGCTCGTCTGCGATGACTCTTCCGCGATCGCTGCGATAGTGACGTCACCACCAGCATCCAGCGTAATATCTTGTCCGGCCTCTAAATCTGTCCCAATAAATGACGCATCGCCACCGGCGTTGATGTTCAAATTTCCACCAGCTCGGAGACCAGAAGAGGATGTGCTGGTATTGAAGCCACTTGTTACGTCAAGCCCAAAGTTCGTCCGAGTGCCGACTTCCCCATCCGGCGTACCCAGGCCTCCCTCGGCAGTTCCTGCACCCGCATAAACTTCCTGGGAAACACCGACACTAAAGCTCGAATTTTCAACGCGCGCTTGGGCCGCGGTAAATGTCACGTCTTCGGCAACGTCGACGTTGATATTATTTTCAGCCGCGACCTCAGCGCCAACACCTCTGACATTTTGCGCACGCAGCGTGATGTTATTTCCAGTCACAGTCGAGTTAACAAAATTTGCGGTCTGCTGTGATTGGCCACTCAGGCTCAGACCCCCTTCGGCTGCGGCGTCAGCCCGGTATGATAGTCCGCTACCACCCGCAGAAGCAGACGCCGATCCTCCAGCTGACAGTGCGAACGATGAGCTCTCGGTGATAATCGCATCGGCGATCAAGTTAATATCGCCTTCGGTAGCCTCTAGAACTGTCTCACCTGTGGACGTGATGTCAGAGCCGACGCTTGTGATGTCGCCTTCGGCTGACACTATCCTTACGTTACCGCCGCGCACGGTGGCGCTCTGATTCGTGAAGCCTTGCCGGAACTGGCCACTGATCAGGTCTTGGCTACCCTCAGCGCCCGCCTCGGCGTTTGCCTCGAAACTACCAAAGCTGTCGCCTGAGGCTGACGCCCTTGCGTAAGACGAGCTACTCGATGAGCCACCGAGATTCACCGAGTCTTCAACGGTGTAAATGTCCGCCAGGTTCTGCTGATAGAAGCCTTCTCGCGCGTCGATTAATACGTCGTTGGTCGCCGCAAGGTCGGACGCGATGTTAACAACCTCGCCTTCGGTATCGATTGATAAATTATTAGCTGATTCAATCGTCGCACCGACGAAATCAGCGTGTACCGTAAAATCTTGTTTCCCGGCCAGTCGGCCTAGGTTTCCAATCTCAACATCTGACACTTGTTGAACCACAAGTGCCTCGTTTATCAGGTCGCCAGATGTATTAATCTCAAGACTCCCGTCTTCCGCCGTCGCGCGAATCGCTGCACCACGGTTGACCAGATTGCCCTCATCTTCACCAGCCGATGAGATATTCAGCTCAACCGACCCACCTTCGATCGAAGCAGTCGGCCCCGCTGTTCGATATAAAACATTCCCTGAGCCCGTTTGAGTAACCCCAACGGTAGTCAACGTTTCATTCAGAATGTTCTCTGCGTCGATCGAGACAGTATTCCCAGCACGAACCCCACCGGTGTTGGTCACGTCACCTTCAGTCGTAATATTGAGGTTATTACTCGCGACAATCTGTCCTGCGGGACTAAGGTCTAAGGCATCGACCGTCGGAACGTAGACCCGCGGAACCAAAACCGTACGCCCATCAACTACCTGATTTTCGTACCACACAATCGGTTGGTCCAGCGACGCAATCTGAGTCTCGGTCAGCGCCTGACCGAGCTCGACACCCTCGGTCTGATTCGCAAACGTAGCCGCATTATCGTACAACCGACGCAACTGGTCAGTCTCGTCATCAGCCTCATCAATCGCAACAGTGCTACCAGTCTGCTGGAGTAACTGATTCCTCACAATCCGCTGCTCTACAAAGGGGTCCGCGAAGAAGGTCACGTTCTCCGCGTCTGTCTGTTGTAGTTGGGCCAGCAGATAATCCTGGCTGAGACCGCCTATTCCCGGCGACACGCGAGACTGGACCAGGTAGCGGCTGTTCGGATCTGTGGTGACCGAGTAGAGGCCGGTTAACTGGAAGCCCGGAGGAGAGATGGCCTCGATGTCCGCGAGGGTTGGTACGCTCGCTGATCGCGAGCCACCGACACCGGATAGCGCGCTGTCTGAGATAAGGCCCGCAGCCTGGCGGACCTCTTGGCCTACCGCTCTCTCGGACACAGAGGTATCAACCTGTCCCGTGGACTGCCGCTCGAAGCGAACCACAGACCCCGAGTCGGCGCCGTTCTGAACGCCACCCGCACCACCATCGAGTGAGACATTCGAGCCCTGGATCCGTCCATCCGAGCGGATTCCCGACTGCGTGTTAATCGTGACGTTACCGTTCGAGAGTATCCTCGCCTCACCATAAAGCGATCCATCGGCGTTGGTGTAATAGGTCGTCTCTCCACGCAGGTTTTGCAACGTCGAATCATTGATACAGTCGGTTTGCCCTGCCAAACAGGTCTGATATTGGTCACTCAGGTTGGAGATCGAAATGTTGTTGCTTCCATTATAAAACCGCCGGCGTTCCGAGTCACGGACAGTTGTCGTTGACAGCGTCCGATTATCGATCTCGTCAGCCGTGATCGTGATATCACCACCGGACTGGATGGTGCTCGCCTCGTTCAACACCAGGTACGCTGAGACTGTGAGGTCGCCTCCCGACAACAACGCCGCGGCCTCACGAGACGCGTCATAGTTCTCGCTGCTTAGTTCACGGGTGAAGTACGCGTACTCTTCCGAACCCCAAGCGTGCCGCCTCAAGTCCTGCTGCTCGGTCCAACCAGAGCCCGACGTCGATCGTTGTGTCACAAAACCAGAACCACGCCAGTTACGCAGCGTATCTGTTGTGATAGTCGTATCGTTAACCGAGTAGATCGTACTCTCGCTGTTTTCGATCTCGCCCCTCAGGAAAGGGGCCGTGGTGGTGAGATTCACGTTACGACCCTCAATCAGAGACCCGTCCAGGTTCCTAATCGACTGCGAGGCAGTCAGCCCGAGGTCACCGCCTGCATAGATCGCGGCCTGCCCGGTGTTCTCGATCGTGTCAGAAAAGACAGTCGCATCGCGGCCCGCCGCCAAGAGCGCGCGGTTTCCACGGTTGGTGACGCTGTAGATCCGGTCGCCGTCTGTCCCGATCTGTAGGTCACGGCCCGCCCCGATCAGGCCTTCGTTGGTCAGACTGGTCTGGTATCCGTCCAGATCGATATTGATATCTTGTCCGGCAACGATGCCCTGCTCACCGCTGTTGGTCACCGAGTTCGCCGACAGATTGATGTCCACACCGCTGGCTATCCGGCCCGAGTTGGTAATGCTTGCATTGACGGCAACATCAACATCGCCCTCCGAGCTGAGGGTCCCAGAGTTATTGAGCGACCGCGCCGCCACCGAGAGATCACCTGTCGAACGTAGCCGATATTGGGCACCCGCAACCGGGCTAAAGGCCGTGTTATCGCTAGGCAAGCCAGACTCAGCGACGGTCTGTCTCAAATCAATCGTGTAAGCCCCTCCGTCTTTGGTGAGCGGAAACTGCTTGACTGTTCCATCAGGTAACTCGACCTCGGCCACTAACGGAAAATTCGGGTCGGACGCGACCGCGTCTGATACCTCTATCAGAATCAATCCGTCTGACGCCCTCACCGAGGTAACACCAGCCATTTGCGCAATTGCATCCGCTAGACCAACCGCGACCTCAGCCACTCGATCGGTCTCATTGGTCGCCACGAACGACGCGGTTCGTGAAGTCGATTGGATTGATCCCGTGTTGGTTACGTTTTGATCGGCTTCGATCGTGACACTCGTCCCTGTAATCGATCCTGTAGCGCTATTATCGAACGCGCCATCTGAGTCGATCTCGACCGCGATCCGACCGTTGATTGAGCCTTGATTTGTGATGTCGGCAGAGTTGCCGGTTGTCGCACGGACACTCTCAGACGCAGACACAGACCCACCGATCACAAGGTTACCGTCAGAGTCGATCTCAATATTGCCAGCAGTCGCATCCAGGCTACCGTTCAACTGGACGCCAACACCTGACTCCGTACCAACAATATTGATCTTGCCCGCTTGAACAGAGCTCACGTTCGAAGCATCGATCTGTAGACCGTTGACACTGCCAGTGCCGGCCTTCTTAGTGATACTGCCGTTGGGGCCATTGGCATCCTGACTGCCTTGGGTAAAGTCATACACGTTGGAGCCCGAGATGATGTCCACACGGTCCGAGCCCTCAACGGCACCGTCTAACAAAATCTGTCGAGAGATCACGCTGAAGTTTGAGTTGTTCGTCCCGAAGTCCCCGTTGGCGTCCAACCCACCCGAGCCAATTGAGACCGCGTTCGCGTTCCCGCTGGTATCAAACTGGATATTACCCGCCTGATCATACGAGACCGCACCCGTGGTTAACGCAGAGTTCGGTGCGTTGATGAACGAACAGCCGTTACATGAGATCCCGTTGGGGTTCGCGATAATCAGACCCGCGGAGTCACCGTAGACCTCAATCGCGCCCTCGATACTCGACGTATTCGAGGTCGTGACTTCATCGATGATGGTTGACGCGGACTGGCCTGAAAAATTGATGTTGGCTCCGATCGAGCCACCGTCCAGTACACTGGTCTCATTACCGGTCGTACTGTTGTTATGGATCACGCCTTCTTCGCCAACATTGAATGTGTCGAACTTGTTGTGTGAGATCCCTGCCGCTGAGGGGGCGACGATATTGATGACCTGGATACCCTGGTTCGCAGAGGTACTGAACGAAGGTTGGAACTGAGCGCCCGCCGTTGGGTCGGCGACAAACTGGCTCTCAGACGCCATCACAGACGCCGAAAGAAGGCCATAGGCGGCGATCACACAACGTGTCAGCAACTTCTGTTGAAAAGTTTGCATACGCCCCCTCAGAGAGACAAAAAATTCATATTACTTAATAGTTTACTATGGGTAGGCGCCACGCGCTAGCAGTCTCGGCATCACCTAAGTTCGCTCACATTCGGATGCCCGTGATCAGGTTCGCGAGACGTGGGACAGAAATTCAAGAAGACCGGCAGCTCTTTTCTCAGCGGCCTCGAGATACGCGTCCTTGAGACCGAGTTTTTTAAGTTCGAGAGGGCGTTGAACGAGGATCCGGACCATGAGATAAGAAACACCCCGAAGTCCAAGGGGGACCACCCGATGCTTACAGAGCGGCTCAAGGTCCTTGAAAGAGACCCTGTCTATCAGAAAAGCCCACACTCAGCGAGGTACTAGTGGGCCCGTTCATATCGATGGATTTACAGCGACTTAGCCGCCGCAGTGATCCCTTTGAGGGACACATTGACCGCCGCCGGCTGTTCGGCATTGGCGGCACGGTACAAGACACGCGCGGTTTTCCCAGACTGCAGCTCAGACATAAACGCCTGATCCATTCCCATGCGGACGATGCAGCCGTTATTGGTGCACGCGAAATACTGGCCTCCACGTTGCTGCTTGTCATCCACCTGGAGCGCGATACCTGGACGCAAGTCAACGCCCAGCGGCAAAACAAACTGGAGCAAGTACGAGCTCTCATTCAGCTTGCGGACCGTTGTCTGCAGGAGCCGTGTGCGCTGACCGTTGTCAAGCTGCCGTGAGAGCAGTTGTGTCGCCGAGCACTGCTTCTGACCGTTGGCCGCATCCTGGCAAACAACCGTCCAGTCACCGTGAACCTGAGTCGTCGGCTCAGCCGCCGCTATAAAAGGAACAAGCCCCACTAAACCCAACAATGCCGACCGAATAATCCGTGCCATCATTTTTTCCTTCAAAACGCAATTTAGTTTGAGTCACTCTAGCCGATAAAACGGTACCAAGGTACCATATCGCGACTTTTTGAGAGGCACACACCCATTGAAAACCATCGGAATCGCGAGCGGTAAGGGCGGCGTAGGCAAAACGACAGTCGCCACCAACCTCGCCTACTCGCTGGCCAAGGCCAACTACCGGGTCATCCTCGTCGACGGTGATTTTGGTCTGGCGAATGTGCAGCTCGCCCTCGGGCTCCAAGCAAAATACAACATCGGGCACTACCTCCGCGGCGAGAAAACCCTCAAAGAAATCATGGTAACCACGGGCGATGGACTAGTGGTCATCCCAGGTGCGTCTGGTGTTGGCAGTCTAGCGAACCTCAAGCCAGAGGAGCTCCATGATTTCATCAAGGGATTGGCTAACCCGGTTGACCCGATCGACTACCTGATCTTTGACGCGGCGGCAGGGATTTCCGACAACGTGATCCAGTTGCTGAAGGCATGTGATGAGTCGTTGATCGTGGTTCGAGACGATCCGAGCTCGATCGCCGACGGCTACGGGATCATCAAGGTACTCGTTACCGAGCACGACTATCAATCAATCGGGATCATCGCGAGCAACGTCGACTCAGAGAACGCCGCGAAGTCGCTGGTCACGAGGATCAATAACGCCTGCACTAAGTTTCTCGGCGTTGAGTTGCCTTTCATCGGGCACGTAGAGGAAGACAGCGCTGTTAAAGACGCCGCCAAGCAGTACAAGCCCGTAGTCGAGATCTTCCCGACATCTCAGGCGTCTGTGAACTTCCGTGCGCTGGCGAAGGCCGTCTCGGGACGATAGGGACCTGCTGCGTTACCGCATCCCGACCGGAAGGTCTTTAATACCCAAGATGCGCATGACGATCGCCCGTGTGAACCGCACAAGTGCAGACTTCAGCCGGCGAATTTCTGCGAAGCAGACCATCCCGTCGATCGGTAAAAACTCGACCTTCTCGACGCCCTCGGGGAGCTTGAGTAGTATCTCGAAGTCAGTACTCGCCATGCTACTTGCCGTCCCAAAGATAGCCCCTGGGCCGCAAAAGAATTTCCGGCCATTCATCTGAAACTCCACGTTACCTTCGATGATAATCAGTCCCGAGTGCGAACTCAGCACCTTGTTCAGTGCCTCTGAAGAGGAGGCTGTCTGGCGCTGCTCTTCGGTCCCAAAGGCGATCTCAGAAAACAGCGTGTGCAGGTGCCGATGCTCACGGTATTGCTCCGGGAGACTCAGCGGGTCAATGGGATCGAAAAGGAAAAGCTCGGGTACAGCGATCTCGTCTGGTTGCGGAGAGGGCTCCTCGTCTCGAGGCTTGTGTGCCTCCATGCTGACGAAGTTATTTTGTACCTGCTCAAGCATCAGCGCCTTAAAGCCAAGGATCGCAGGGCGGGTCTGCTTGTCGAGGAACGATCTCCACTTCCCGCCCTCGACCTCCAGACATCGCGTGTCCACCCTCGCGATAGCGGATGCAGAACGGCGCCCCTCGAACAAAATCGACTGCTCCCCGAAGATCTGATTCGCACCGAGCACGGCCAAAGTTTTATCTTGGGCTTTAGAGTAAATCTCAATCTGCCCGTCGTCGATCAGATAGATACAGTCGGCAACCTGTCCTTCCTTAAAAAGCGACTCACCCTTTGGGATGAAAACATCGTTAAAGCCTGGATTCTTTTCAGATGGTCTCCGCATGATCTCTTGAGAGACTTCGGCGTTATCGTCTACCGCGAAATAGTTACTTCTTTGAGACTGCTCTCGCCGACTCTTGAGGCGAGCTTGCAACTTCTCGAGCCCCTTCTGCTCCCTCTCGCGCTCCGCCCTTGCCTTACTCTCTCTCTCGTTCAGTATCAGGTCATCAGTGATCCGCTCGACCGATTTATCCCGATAGGCCCCGCTCTTGAGACGCTCTCGCATCAGACCAACGCGGTCAGCGATCAGCCCATGCTCTTCGTCGACCACGTGAGAAGTATCGGTCTTTGGCTTATCGTCAACCGATCGCTTGACGCCTCTCGCCTCGGCGAGGCGCTGCTGGACTTGGGAGCTCAAACCCGATGTTTTTTTCGACGACATATACCTTCCCCCAGTGGTTTAGGAGCCACCTGTTGTGATTGGATTGATGCGGTTTCAATGGGCGCGGGACACAACATCTCACCAACTAATAGAGACGATGATATCAAAATTCCTCTACTCGTCCTCGACCGACGATCCCTCGCTGTCGTTCGAGTCATCGCTGGCCTCGTCGGCCGCCTCGATGACCTCAACCACACCTGTATCGGAGATAGAGATCAGCTCGGCGTCGGATGCAAAGGTCGTCTGCCCAACCAGCCCCCCACTCTGCTCGACAGAACCCAACTGAATCGTACCGACCGGTTGTTGCACAGAAATAATTGGCAAGTCTGGCGTGGTCTCGATGAGCGCGAGCTCCTGCTCCGCGTTCACGGACTCCTCCGCAAGAGCGATTGACGCCATCTCTTTCTCTCGGTCCTCCACCACGAAGCTGCTCGCGGTGGTGACCAGCGCACTCGTCGCAGCGGTTTGTGCCACGACAAACGGGTCCGACGCAAAGATAATCGCGTCTTTATCCACCACTTTCTCTGCGAGCTCAGTGTTGAGATAATCCGTCGACAATGCGGCTGTGGAAATTGAAATGCTGGGCTGATAGTACTTGCCCGTACTTGCAGCTCCATCGGCGTATGATCCTGCAAACGTAAATCGTGGCGGCGAGGAAGATGGCACCATGGATGCCCAGTCTTTTGACGCCTCGCTGTAACCGGCCTTTACCTCGCCATTCGCTTTGAAGGTTAAACGCGCCGCCATATTGGCGGTGTTGGATAATGTACCAGTATCGTAACTAATGGTCCCGTCACCATAGCTATAGAATTCAGCGTTAGTCCAGTCGTTAATCGACGGGGCACTTGCTACCACATTTCCAAAAGCGCGAAATCTGAAAACATCGTCGGATTCAGATGAACCGAGAATCTTAATATACCGCGTAGTTCCTGAACCACTGATTGAGATCGACTGACCATCTGCCGCGAGACCATCTTTGTCCGTGGTCTCAACGTTAAAACTCAATTGACTCGCGACATCCGCATCAATTGATACGATAATCTCGTTACCACTCACGCTCGTGGACAAGCCACCAATTTTGTCAATCG
>Ga0209654_1002275_pt1 | contig 13515 bp, 12 predicted proteins | sample SaaInl1SG_22_DNA_FD_184646 | JGI IMG/M metagenome (GOLD analysis project Ga0209654, IMG submission 184646) | Marine microbial communities from expanding oxygen minimum zones in the Saanich Inlet - ESP_161SG_22_DNA (SPAdes) (version 2) | ecosystem: Environmental > Aquatic > Marine > Intertidal... | reverse complement strand
GCATGATAAAGGATTTCAAGCTGGGCGATCTGGCCAGTAATGGATCGCTCTATGCCCAGCGTCCAACACTGGCAACCTATATCGCCACCAATGCCCAGCTTAGCGAAACCGCAAATAATCTGTTTGCCATGCTGGGTTCCGGCAAATTGAACGTTTCGGTTAACCAGCGTTATGATCTGGCCGATACAGCCGATGCGTTTCGTGCGCTAACCGGCCGCCAGACAACCGGTGTAACGCTGATTGAAACCGGTCTGTAAGAAAACAAAGCTAAAAATGCCAGCTTGCCGCCTTTAATCCTAAAGGGTGGTGAGCTGGCCATTGGCAAAGATAAGCGGTGTTTTATCATGATGGTGATGGGCAAGAACCTGGCCGATAATGATAATATGATCGCCGCCTTCATAAATTTTCCATGTCCGGCATTCCAGACTGGCCACCACCCCGTCCAGGATAGGCTGGCCATGTTTGGAAGGCTGCCAGCCAATATCTGTAAACAGATTTTCTGTAGCGGCTGAAAAATGCTGGCATAAATTCAGCTGATCGCCTGCCAAAACATTCACCGCAAAATAGTCGGCTTGCTGAAACACGTCCAGGCGGGCAGAAGTACGGCTCAAACTCCATAAAATCAGGGGCGGGTCAAGCGAGACAGAGCTGAAAGAATTAATGGTCAGCCCGGTTGGCATATCCTCTGTCCGGGTGGTGACAACCGCCACGCCCGTCACAAATCGGCCAAGCGTATGACGCAGATTTCTGCTTTCATCCTCGTGCATAACACTATCCATAACAGATAAATTAATCCTGTGCTCTATTTGTAAATTATTTAACAGCTTGTCTGATAATGTCTTTTACGCATTAACGGGCTGGCCAGACCAATGGCGGGGCATCCAGCAGGCTTTGGGTAGCGCTGCGCATGGCAAAGGCTTTGCTTGTCTTGTCTATCTCTACATCGCCAAAGGTGATTATCTGATCCGGCGCGATATCTGTTTTCAGCTTTGCATGATTGGCAAGACCCAGGGGCAAATAGCCCTCTTGCACGCTTGTATGTGCCGGGCGCAAGCCGCCATAAATGGTTGCCCCGCCTTCCCCATCCAGTATTGTGCCAGCGCGCAAATGCGATTTGGCAATGGCGACCACATCGCCATTAAAGACCCGTGCATAGCCGGTTGGCTCACCGCGCAAGGCAATGCTGGCGACCGATATCGCCAATTCCAGCCCGATCATATGCCATTTTTTATGGGCAGCCATATAGCGGCCAGTCTCATCGGTGGTTACACTATATTCTTCAAAGCAATTTTTCATATATTCGCTATCGGCCTCAATGGCGACCCACACCCCTTTGCGAATATCATTGGCGATAGGCTGGCCGTCTTTTGTCAGGCAGGATATCACCTCGACCATGCCGCTATCTTCCAAAACGCCGCCTATTTCTCTTGGGCGCATTAAGTGCGGAATATCCTCGATGGCCCCTGGCGGAAAGGCCAGCCCATCTGTCGGCGCTTTTAGCATACAGGCATTGGCAATCGCTGCTGATTCAATGGCCGGTTTAGAGCCATCCAAAAAGGCATTAAACATTTTCGGGTTCAGCTTGCCGCGGGCTGCCTGCTCGGCTGTTAATCCCCAATGATCCCAAACCGTATCCGGGGTGGAATGGCGATAATGGGGCATCCATTTATGCCCCCGGCCAGCGGCCATAACCTGAAAACCGCAAGCCCTGGCCCAATCGGTTAAATCGGCCGCAAGGGCAGGCTGGTCGCCATAGGCCATAGAATAGATCGTGCCAGCTTTTTGGGCGGCGGCGGCCAGCCCTGCCCCGCAAAAGGCATCCGCTTCAACCGTAACATTAATGACGTGTTTTCTGGCCGCAAAGGCCGCGCTGATATGTTCTACCGCTGCCAGCGGATCGCCGGTAACCTCGATAATAATCTCAATCCCGGGGTGGTTTATCGCCCCTTGCCAATCATCGCTGACGCAAATGGTTTTGCCTGCCAGCGCATCATCAATATTATGGGCTGAAAAGGCTTCATCCGGCCAGCCTGCCAGCTGCAGGTTTTTTTTGGCATTTTCCGGATAGAGATCAACCAGACAGACCAGATGGATAGCAGGCAGTTTGCGCAGCTGGGCTAAAAACATGGTGGCAAATTTGCCTGCCCCTATCATCGCAACAGGGATAGTTTTGCCAGCCCGGTGATATGCCTCAAGGCGGGTAAATAAATTCATAAACCAAACTCCTCCAAAAAAACTCTGCTCAAAATGCCTCTATTGGAAACAGGATGTCAATCACTAACAAATTGCGATATCTGCCCTGTTTTTTATTGAAGTGGTCATTTTTTTCGTTTGTTATGAAAACAGGCATTTTTTCACATCAGCAAAAAGAGGGAGCACGTAAATGACAAAAGTTGGCATTGTGGGCATCGGCGATATGGGCAGCGGTATTGCAAAAAACCTGATGGCTAACGGCTTTGAGGTTTGCGGGCTGGATTTGGATAAAAAGCGTATGCAAGCCTTTACAGAGGCAGGCGGTATGCCAGCCAAATCACTGGCAGAGGTCGGCCGGGATGCACAAGCTGTCTTTGTGATGGTGATGACCGGGGCACAGGCAGAGGCGGTCATTCTGGGGGAGGGCGGGCTGGCAGCGCATATGCCGCAAGGGGCATCTATTATCCTGACCGCCACCATTAAACCGGCCGAGGCAGAACAAATTGCCGATAAGCTGGCCAGCGCATCTGTCCATTTGATCGACAGCCCGGTAAGCGGCGGCTTTCCCGGGGCGCAATCCGGCAGCCTGACGATGATGGCAGCCGGTTCAGATGACGCCCTAACCTCTTGCCGTGAAATTATGGAGGCGGTCTCTGCCACTATTCATATTGTCGGGGATGCCGCCCCGAAAGGGCAGATGGTCAAGGCCTGTTTGCAATCGATTATCGGATCTGTTTTTTCCTCTGTCTTTGAGGCGGCATCGCTGGCGGCCAAAGCGGGTATCAAGGGCGAGACATTATTTAATGTGGTCGCAACTTCCGGGGCGGGATGCGGGGTGGCACGCACAGCCCTTGAAAATATTATCGATCGAAAATTCGAAGGCACAGGTAGCCATATTGCCACCATGCATAAGGATTTAACCATTTGCCTTTCCATGGCAGAACAGCTGGGCGTACCCTTGCATACAGCGTCTACCGCCATGCAGCTTTTTCATGCAGGCAAGTCAAAATATCCGCAAGGTGATAATTGGGTTGTAACACGCGTGCTGGAAGAAATTGTCGGGGCAGAACTGCATCGATAAAGGGGTAACCAGAGGAGAGATCATTATGAAACTGGGTGTAATTTGCGATGGTATCAGCCGGGATTTGGAACACAGCCTGAAAGTCATGGATGAGTTCGGACTGGAATATGCCGAGCTGCAATTTATCTGGGAACATGAAATTGGCGATCATGATGCCAGCCAGATGGCCAAAATCAAAGCGCTACTGGATAAATATAACAAGCCTGTCTCCTGTCTTTCGCGGCATATATTTGCTGGCCTGACCACGGCCAGTCGGCCAGGCGATATCGACCATACGCGCCATATGGATGCGCTGAAACGGGTGATGGAAATGGCCCATGATCTGGCCTCGCCTCTGGTGCGGATTATGACCTCGAAAAAAGAACAGATTTTATGGGGGCGAAATGGGGCAGAACAATGGAATGTTGCCAAAGGCGCATGGGACAGCTTGCCGCCCCTGATTGCCCCGGCGGTTGAACTGGCCAGAAAAGAAGGGCTGACACTGGTGGTGGAAACCGGCAATGGAACGATGGTGAATTCCAATTATACAGCGGTTAAATTAATAGACGCGCTGGATGCCAGGGATGTTTTGAAAATATTATGGGATCCGGCCAATAATTGCTGGTGCCATGAACCGGCCTGGCCAGATGGATTTGAAACCGCAAAGGACGGCTATTTAGGGCATATTCATATCAAGGATGTTCAGGTTGACACCCCCAAAGCAACGCTTGAGGTTCGCCCGATGGGCAAGGGTCAATTGGCAGATATGTTCGCCCCGATTGCACAAGGCCTGAAAGAACTTCCCTATGACGGGGTGATTTCATTTGAAAGTGTCTATCATCCGGGTAATGGTAATTTTGAAGAAGGGTTTCGCAGCTCTATTGATGTGTTCAAGGCACATTTTTCTTAAAACCGCGATAAAAACAGGCTGGAAAATAGCCCGATAGGAGCAGGTTAATTTATGAGTACGCTTTTTGATTTGACAGGTAAAACAGCATTAATTACCGGGGCGTGGCGCGGTATCGGGTTCGCACTGGCAGGCGGTCTGGCCGAGGCAGGGGCAAATATTGTTCTCAATGGCCGTGATGGTGATAAAACAGAAAAAGCGGTAAGGGCGCTGACTGAAAAAGGCTATCACGCCCGGGAATTGATTTTCGATGTTACAGATGCCGAAAGCGTTACCGCCGCGATCGATGATTATGAGGCCCGGCATGGCGCTATTGATATTGTCATTAATAATGCCGGTATCCAGCATCGTGCCAGCCTGATGGAATTTGATCCAAAAGCCTTTGAGGATGTTCTGGCAACCAACACGCGCGGTATTTTTCATGTCTCGCAAGCTGTTGGGCGGCATATGGCCAAACGCGGACAGGGCAAAATTATCAATATCGCTTCTATTATGACAAAAATGGCACGCCATCATGTCGGGGCGTATGTGACTGCCAAGGCAGCGGTCGGCGGCCTGACCCGTGCGATGACGTCTGAATGGGCAGAGCTTGGCATTAATTGTAATGCGATAGGGCCTGGCTATATTTCAACCGAATTGACCGAAGCGCTATTTGCTGATCAGGCATTCAGCCAGTGGCTATGCGATAATACCCCGGCCAAAAGATGGGGCGAGGTACAGGATCTGATAGGCACCGCCATTTATCTGGCAGCGCCTGCGTCTGATTTTGTGCATGGCCAGATTATCTATGTTGATGGCGGGATGACCACCACAGTGTGATTTTTTATCTAAAGGGCGCGCCTTTATAGATGCCTATTTAATTAGATGCCTATTTAATTAGATGTTGGCATTCCGGCACAGGGGTCAATACCGTCCCTTTTTCAAAAAACTGTACCAGATTATCGACGGTCAAATCGCCCATCGCCTGTCTGGTTTCCACCGTGGCCGAGCCAATATGCGGGGTCAGCACGACATTGGGCAGATTAAACAAAGCCTCTGGTACCTGCGGCTCTTTTTCAAATACATCCAGGCCGGCATAGCCAAGTGTGCCTTGCTGGATAGCGGTGACCAGGGCCGCCTCATCCACGACCGAGCCTCTGGCAACATTGACCAGGCATCCTTGCGGGCCAAGGGCTTCCAGCACCTCTTTATTGACCAGATGTTTTGTTGCTGCCCCGCCTGGCGTGATGACAATCAGTGCCTGAACATCGCCTGCCATTTCTGTCAGATCGCCATAATAGCGATGCGGGCTATCGCTGCGCTCTGTGCGGGCATGATAGGAAATCCGGCAATTAAAGGCTTCCAGCTTACGCGCGATAGTCTGGCCAATGCGCCCATATCCCAATATGCCAACAGACAGGCCATCAATGGTGCGGGTAAGCGGGGCTTCGCCCTTTTTCACCCAGTCCCCTGACAGGATATACTCATAATTCACAAAAAGCTGGCGATAACAGGCCATCAGCAACATGATAGAGGTGGTGGCTACTTCATCGTTCAGTACATTGGGCGTATGGGTAACCAGAATACCGCGCTTTGCGGCCGCGCTAACATCAATGGCATCATAGCCCACCCCGTAACAGGAAATAATTTTCAGATCAGGCAGACCGGTTAAAATCGGCGCAGGCACACCATCATGTCCAGTGGTCGCAATTGCCTGAACCGCTTTTCCCGCCCCGCTGATAAAGCTGTCTATATCGGTTATTTCTTCATGGTGATGACAGATAAAGGCTGTATCAAATGCCGCTGCCATGCGCGGGGTGATTTTTCCAATAATTAGCAGTTCTGGTTTCATCTTTATTTCCGTTTTCATGGGTTAGACAAGGCAGATAAGCTGGGCCTGTTTACCCTGTTTTAAAAGAGTGTCAGGCCTGGAGGTTATTTTGACGAAGCAATTCCAGATAAATCGCGGAATGGTCGGTATCAGCCCCGTCCATTTCATTTGTCAGCACGTCATAACGCTGCTGGATTTGTTCGGTTAGGGGCAGGGTAAGCCCGTGGTGACCGGCCTCTTCCAGCGCATTATTGATATCTTTTAGCTGGAATTTAGTCAGCCCGCCCGGCTCAAAATTACCGGTCGTCATCCGCTCGCCATGCTGTTGCAAAATAACAGAATCGGCAAAACCGCCTTTCAGCGCATCACGGATAGCGGCCGGGTCAGCCCCGCCTTTTTCTGCCAGCAACATTGCTTCGGCCACTACCCCGATGGTCACCGCCACAATAGTCTGGTTTGCCAGTTTTGAAAGCTGGCCTGACCCATCAGGGCCCACACGAACCGGCCTGCCCATTGGCATAAAAACAGGCTCTGCTTTCGCAAACACCTCTTCTGTACCGCCGACCATAATGGCCAGGCTGCCGGCTTCTGCGCCCTTGGTGCCGCCCGATACAGGGGCATCCAGATGGCCGCGTCCGGTGGCGCGCATTTCAGTTGCGTGTTCTCTGGCTTCGCTGGCCTTGATAGAGCTCATATCAATCAGGCAAGCCCCTGCTTTCATTTGCTGGCACAAACCATTAGTGAAAAACATATCACGAACGGTTGGCCCGTCACTTAACATGGTGATCACATAATCAGCATCTTTTACCGCCTCTGCCGGTGTCTGGGCAATTTGCGCCCCATCGACGGCCAGGGCTTCTGCCTTGCTGATGGTGCGGTTCCATGCATTTAGACCATAGCCTGCTTTCAGCAGATTGCGTGCCATGTGATTGCCCATCAGGCCAATGCCCAGAAAGGCAATTTTCGGTTGTGCTGTCATAAATCTATCCCTTTTTTTAATGTATCTACGATGCCAGCTTGCAATGATTTAATATGTTGCACGTCCGCCTGAAATATCAAATACACCAGCGGTGGTAAAGCTGTTCTCGCGGCTCAGCAACCATGTCACCATAGAGGCAATTTCCTCTACCAGCAAAAACCGACCCCGCGGAATTTTAGCCAGCATATAGTCAATATGCTCTTGGGTAATCTGATCAAAAATGCGGGTTTTGGCCGCCGCAGGGGTAATACAATTTACCGCAATATCCTGGCCAGCCATCTCCTTGCCCAGCGTTTTTGTCAGACCGATCACCCCGGCCTTTGAAGCAGAATACGCCCCGGCATTTGGATTGCCTTCCTTGCCGGCAATAGAGGCCACATTGACAATCCGGCCATATTTATTGGCCTGCATAAAAGGCAGGATAGCCCGATTGACAAAAAATGTACCATTCAGATTCAGATCAATCACCTGCTCCCATTCCCGGGTGCTATATTCGATGGTTGGAATAGCCGCCCCGGCGATACCGGCTGAATTTAACAGCTGGGTGATAGAGCCAAAATTTTCCGCTGTCCTGGCGGCGGCGGCATTAATCTCATCCGGGTTTGTGATATCCACTTGCAGGCAAAGCGGCGCGCTATCAAAGCTGGCCGCCGCCGCATCAAGTGCGTCTTTATCCACATCCCATAGCGCGATTTTTGCCCCATGGCTGGCCAGGCGCCGGGCACAGGCCAGACCTATCCCCATTGCCCCGCCTGTGATGACAGCAACATCCTTGTGCATATTATAGCTGGCTTGCATATTCTTCCCTCCCGCTTGTGTTTTTTTGCTAATTTCAGTCCTGGCCAACGTGCTGGCGCTGTTTGCCCAGCCCCTCGATCCAGACATCCATTACATCGCCTTCCCTAAGGTAGACCGGATCAGGCTTAATGCCCATCCCCACCCCGGGAGGCGTGCCGGTTGAAATCACATCACCCGGATGCAAGGTCATTAATTGCGAGAGATGCGAGATACATTCTGCCACGCTAAAGATCATGGTAGAGGTGTTGCCGGTTTGCATACGCTTGCCATTGACATCCAGGCTCATATCCAGATTTTGCGGATCGGCAATTTCATCTGCGGTAACCAGCCATGGGCCAATGGGCCCGAAAGTGTCGCATGATTTGCCCTTTGTCCACTGGCCGGTCAACTTGGTCTGGAAATGGCGTTCCGACACATCGTTTGATACAAAATAGCCTGCGACATATTCCAGCGCGTCTTCAACAGAAACATATTTGCATGCCTTGCCGATAACCACGCCCAATTCCACTTCCCAGTCCGTATGGGTAGAGCCGCGCGGCAGCATCACCGTATCATTTGGCCCGACGATAGCAGAGGTGGCCTTCATAAATAGAATAGGATGTTCTGGAATAGGCGATCCTGTCTCGGCGGCATGGTCTGAATAATTCAGCCCGATACACATAAATTTACCAATGCCGCCTACACAAGCCCCCAGGCGCACATCCTGGCTGACCACCGGCAGGCTGGCGATATCTATCGCCCGCAAACTATCCAGACTGGCAGCCGACAGCGCCGCACCATTAATATCGTCAATATGTGCGGACAAATCGCGAATGTGGCCTTCTGCATCCAGAATGCCGGGCTTTTCTGCGCCTAATGCGCCAAATCTTACTAACTTCATCTCTTATCTCCTCTTTTTTAAAATTTTATCCCGGTCGCCTGTTGGGCGATGAAAAAATCCCTTTAATGGTTATCGCGCGGCACCCCTTTGGTACGGGCGATGGATTGATAATTTGGCGCATCTTTCAGCACCATCCCTTCGGAAAATGGCTGAACCATTTCGCGGAAATATTGCTGCCAGGGCGACTGGCTTTCCGGCGATGGATAGCCGCCATTTGCCGCCAATTCAGCCTTGCGCGCTTCCAGCTCTTCGTTACTGATCAGAATATCGGCACGGCATATATTCATATCAATGCGGATGCGGTCACCTGAACGCAGCAGTGCCAGACCGCCGCCATCTGCTGCCTCGGGGGAGGCGTTCAAAATAGAAGGCGATCCGGATGTCCCGGATTGGCGGCCATCGCCGATGCACGGCAGCTCGTTCACCCCCTGTTTGATAAGATAGGCAGGCGGGCGCATATTCACCACTTCAGCCCCGCCCGGATAGCCCTTTGGCCCTGCCCCGCGCATAACCAGAATGGAATGGGCATCCATCTTCAGGCTTTCATCATCGATTTTCTTGTGGAAATCCTCAGGCCCGTCAAAGACATAGGCTGTCCCTTCAAAGGCGTTGGGATCATCGGGATTGGATAAATAACGGCCGGAAAACTCGGCACTGATCACACTGGTTTTCATAATCGCACTATCAAACAGATTGCCTTTCAGATTGATAAAGCCGGCATCTGTCTTCAAAGGATTATCTATGGTTTTGATCACATCAGTGTTTTTGATAGCAACATCTTTGCAATTATCGCCCATCGAGGCCCCGTTGGCGGTCACCGCATCCGGATAGGGCAATAAATTATGCCGCATTAATTCAGCCACCACAGCCGGTACGCCGCCGGCACGGTGATAATCCTCGCCCAGATATTCGCCTGCCGGCTGCAGATTGACCAGCAGGGGGATCTTGTGGCCAACGGCCTGCCAGTCATCATTGCTCAGACTGACCCCCAAATGACGGGCGACAGCATTTAAATGAATAGGGGCATTGGTTGAACCGCCAATGGCCGAGTTGACCACAATCGCATTTTCAAAGGCTTCACGGGTCATAATGTCTGATGGTTTTAAATCTTCGAAAACCATATCGACAATCCGCGCGCCTGTTTCATAGGAAATCTGGCCGCGCTCGCGGTAAGGGGCAGGTATCGCTGCCGAACCCGGCAGCTGCATCCCCAGCGCTTCGGCAAGCGAATTCATGGTGCTGGCTGTCCCCATTGTATTACAATAGCCGGTCGATGGGGTAGAAGAGGTGACCAAATCCAGAAAGCCATCATCATCAATCTCGCCAGCGGCCATCATCTGGCGAGCTTTCCAGACAATCGTGCCAGAGCCGGTGCGCTGGCCATCATGCCAGCCGTTTAGCATTGGCCCAACAGAAAGTGCAATGGCCGGAATATCCACCGTAGAGGCGGCCATCAGCAAAGCCGGAGTGGTTTTATCACAGCCGATCATCAACACCACCCCGTCAATCGGATACCCATACAAGGTTTCAACAAGGCTGAGATAGGCAAGGTTTCTGTCCAGCATCGCGGTCGGGCGCTTGCCAGTTTCCTGGATAGGATGAACAGGAATTTCCATCGGCACACCGCCGGCAGAAATAATCCCGTCCCGTACCCGCTTGGCCAGCTCCAGATGATGCCGGTTACAGGGCGACAGATCAGAGCCTGTTTGTGCGATACCGATAATCGGTTTGCCAGAGCGCAACTCTTCACGGGTCAAGCCGTAATTCAGATAGCGTTCGGTATATAATGCGGTCATTTCCGCATCATCAGGATTGTTAAACCATAAACGGGAACGAAGCTGTTCCGGGGTCATTTTCTTTTTGGTCATTCTGTTCCACCCTTCATGACTAAATCTTTACTATGCAGCTCTATCATGCACACTCTGTTGGCAAATTTATAGCCTGGCCGTTTCCTGTGCCTATCAAAAATTTTGAGATATTTTGATTTTCTTTTTGATTTCTTCACTATAATGACAGCATCATGTCGAAAAAAACCAGTTAAAAATGATGTGATGTAGAAATGTTTTTAGGAGAAGAAGAATGCGCGTTCTGATTATGGGTGCTGCGGGTATGGTTGGCCAAAAATTGTTAAGCCGGCTGGAAAATGCCGATACCGGTCTGGGGAATATTTCCAGGATATATCTGCATGATATGGTACCAGCCAACACAGCATCCTGGTCTGGCGAGAGCGAGGTTCTGGTCGGCAATATTGCCGAAGCAGCTGAAATGCAAAAGCTGGCAGATCTGAAACCGGATTTGATTTTTCATCTGGCCTCTATTGTTTCTGGCGAGGCGGAGCTGGAATTTGTCAAGGGCTGGCAAGTGAATATGGCTGGCTCCTGGGCGTTTCTGGAAGCCTTGCGCCAGCATCATGAAGATAGCGGTGGCAGCTATGTGCCCAAAATGGTCTTTACCTCTTCTATTGCGGTGTTTGGTGCGCCTTTCCCGGACAAAATTTCAGATGAATTTTTATGTGCCCCGCAAACATCCTATGGCGCCCAGAAAGCCATTATTGAATTGCTGATTTCCGATTATAGCCGCAAGGGCTATATGGACGGGATTTCCATTCGATTGCCGACCATCTGTGTGCGGCCGGGCAAGCCTAATCTGGCCGCCTCTTCGTTTTTCTCCGGCATTATCCGCGAGCCGCTAAACGGGGTTGAAGCGATTTTGCCTGTGAAGGATGATGTGCGCCATTGGCATGCTTCGCCGCGCTCTGCTGCAGGCTTCCTTACCCATGCCGCCTCTATGGATCTCTCTGTGCTGGGCAGCCGCAGAGCCTTAAATATGCCGGGTGTTTCCTGTACGGTTGCAGAACAAATCGAAGCCTTGCGCAAGCTGGCTGGCAATGATGTGGTCTCGCTTATCAAGCCGCAGCTGGATGATCATATTGTAAAAATTGTGGCGGGATGGCCGCGCAATTTTGATACACAGCGTTCCGTGCAATTTGGGTTTAAGAGCGAAAGCAGCTTTGAAGAGATCATCAAGATTTATTTAGAAGATGATCTGCCCAAAGCCTCTGCCTAGCGCAGAGCAGCCTGATTTACGCAATAGCGCTCAAGGGTATCCCGGCGTATCTCTATGCCCAGACCCGGGGCATCTGAAAGGGCGATAAGGCCGTTTTTCATTTCGATTGGCGTGGTGGTTAATTCGCGGCGAAAGGGGTGTGAGGACTGGTCATATTCCAGGATAGGCTGGCGGGCAAATATCGAATGATGCGCGGTGGGCAGCGCAGCTATCAGCTGGATAGAAGCGGCTTGTGCAACCGCACTGCCCCAGACATGGGGATTGACCTCTACCCCTTTGGCCTGGGCAAGGGCAGTGATATGACGGGCTGCGGTAAAGCCGCCGCACGAGCCAATATCCGGCTGGGCAATATCAACAGCCCCGGCATCAAACAGCGCATTAAAGCCATAAAGGCTATGTTCATTTTCGCCGCCAGCGATCGCCATTGGCAAACGGCGACGCAATTCGCAATAGCCCTCATAATCTTCCGGGGCGACCGGCTCTTCATACCAGCGCAAATGCATATCGCCCATTGCCTGACCCAAATATAAGGCTTCTGCGCGGCCATAGGCATGGTTGCTGTCGACCATCAGGGTTGTTTTGGACGGGTCGATTTTTTTCATAATGGCCTGCATTACCTCGATGTCATCTGCCACCCCAAAGCCCAGCTTTACTTTCATATAGCGAAAGCCATTTTCGTAATGCATGACCGCTTCGTCTGCCAGCCGGCCTGCCTCGCCCTGTCCCTTGATGCGGTAAAACCCGGTGGCATAGGGCTCAATCTCCCGGCGAAATGCCCCGCCCAATAATTGCCAGACAGGCTGTCCATAGGCCTGGCCAGCAATATCCCATAGCGCAATATCTATCCCGCTTATGGCGGCCATCACTGCCCCCTTGCGGCCAAAATCGCGCGAGCGATGATACATCTCAAACCATAATTTTTCAGTATCCAGCGGATTTGCCCCCACCAGCATGGGCGCAAAACAATGCTCTATCGCTGCGGCGGCAATTTGCGGGGTTTCCAGCCCCTGACAAAAGGCCTCCCCCCAGCCGATAAGGCCGGTATCGGTGCAGATTTCTATCAGGGTTGCCGAGCGGTTTGCCACCCATCCTTGTGAAAAGGCAAAAGGGGTTTCCAGCGGCGAGGATAATATATGTGTGTTGATGTGCGTGATTTTCATAAATAAGCGGTCTTTTATATTTGCGGGTGGATGATTCTTTTAAAAAATCTATAGTGGCGAAGTTTTTTTATGAAGAAAAGCTTCATCTTTCCGGTTTCAAATTAACGAAAAATAAGGGCTTAACTTTCTATTATCGGCGTTATTTTTCTGCATCAACAATACCGGATCACGCATTATCATGATGGGTAATCTGGATAATTTGCAATAATCTGCCTAAATTTAGGTATTTTTTAGCAAGAAAAGAGCAAAATTCAAGTCCGAAAGGTTAAAATTTTGCTGGACATTAGCATGATTATCTACTTCACTGCTAGGTGTTAGCAAGGGGGGAAGTTTTGCTGAACGCAGTTAATAATCATGCCCTCCTAAATCATAGTAAAAAACATAACGGAGGAACGTGATGAAATTCACAAAACTAGCAATGGGTGCTGCAGTAGCCACAGCTATGCTGGCAGGGCCAGTTCTGGCTGGCTCACATGGCGGCGCAACAACGCTTCGGATTCAAACCCATTACGCAGCTGACCACCCAACCGGCATCATTTACCAGCAGTGGGAAAATGATGTGGAAACCATGTCAAACGGCTCGCTGGACATTGAAATGTTCTGGGCCTCATCTGTCGTTGGTTCAGTGGAAACTTTCGATGCGGCGGCAAACGGTATTCTGG
>Ga0209654_1002274_pt1 | contig 13515 bp, 12 predicted proteins | sample SaaInl1SG_22_DNA_FD_184646 | JGI IMG/M metagenome (GOLD analysis project Ga0209654, IMG submission 184646) | Marine microbial communities from expanding oxygen minimum zones in the Saanich Inlet - ESP_161SG_22_DNA (SPAdes) (version 2) | ecosystem: Environmental > Aquatic > Marine > Intertidal... | reverse complement strand
TGGAAGTGGTAAGCGATTTATACGGTACGCCCACCTATGCGCCGAATTTAGTTGTATTTTTGTTAAATAAAATAACCAAATCTGCACTTGCCTCAAATATGGAACACTTTAGCGATGGAAAGACCATGAGTTGGTATGAATTGGCAGTACAAATTGTTGGCGAAGGAGTTATATTAAATAAAGTAGAAGCAAGTATGCTAAAGCTTAAGGCAAAAAGGGCAAGAAATACAGCATTGAAATAGAAGATGAATAAAACAGCACTAATTACAGGGATTACAGGTCAGGATGGGTCGTATTTAGCTGAGCTTTTGATTGAAAAAGGATATCATGTTCACGGCATTATTCGGCGTTCTTCCTCATTTAACACTGAGCGCATAGAGCACCTTTATATCGAAGAACTGATACGGGATTTGCACTCTCAAAGAAAGGTAACATTGCACTATGGCGATATGACAGACTCTACAAACCTTATTCGCCTTATTCAGGAAATAAAACCTGATGAAATTTACAATCTTGCCGCACAATCTCATGTAAAGGTATCGTTCGACTTGCCAGAATATACCGCCGAAACGGATGCATTGGGTACGCTTAGGTTATTGGAAGCCATTCGTATTTGTGGCCTTGAAAACAAAACCCGAATTTACCAAGCCTCAACTTCTGAGTTATATGGAAAAGTGCAGGAAATTCCACAAAAAGAAACAACACCGTTTTATCCGCGCTCGCCATATGGTGTTGCTAAAATATATGCATATTGGATTACCAAAAATTATCGGGAATCGTATGGAATGTTTGCGGTTAATGGCATTCTATTCAACCACGAGTCTGAACGTAGAGGCGAAACCTTTGTAACCCGAAAAATTACACTTGCCGCTGCACGAATAGCTGTTGGCAAACAAGAAAAGCTGTATTTGGGAAATTTAGACTCGCGTCGCGATTGGGGCTATGCAAAAGATTATGTGAAGTGTATGTGGCTTATGCTACAACACGACACTCCCGAAGATTTTGTCATTGCTACAGGAATTCAGCATACTGTTCGTGCATTTTGTACGCTTGCTTTTAAGGAAGCGGGCATCACGCTACGCTGGGAAGGCAAAGGGGTTGACGAAAAGGGAATTTGTTCAGAAACAGGGCGAATTCTTGTTGAAGTCGATGCTAAGTACCACCGCCCCGCAGAAGTGGAAACATTACTTGGCGATCCCACAAAAGCTAAAGAAGTGTTGGGATGGGACCCAAGCGAAACGTCTTTTGAGGCGCTTGTGAAAATCATGGTAAAGCACGACTTGGAGTTAGCAAAAGGAGAAAGGACAATTAAAAAAGCACACGATTAAGTGGAAAAAAAAACAAAAATTTTTATTACTGGAGGCAATGGAATGGTTGGCAGAAATTTGCAAGAAAACCTTAATAATATTAAAGAATTTGAAGTAAATGCTCCTAGGAGGGAAGTTTTGGACTTGCTTGACTATGAATCGACTGTTAATTACATTAATAAATATAAGCCCGACATCATAATTCATTGTGCAGGAATGGTGGCTGGCATCCAAAAGAATATTGAAAAACCATTCTCTTTTTTAAGTGTAAACACTATAATGGGATTTAATCTTTTAAATGCCTCTATTCAAAACCGCATAGAAAAAGTAATTAACCTTGGAAGTTCTTGTATGTATCCTAAAAATAAAAGCACAGAACTTAAAGAAGAGGATATTTTAACTGGAGAGTTAGAACCAACCAATGAGGGTTATGCAATATCTAAAATAGCAGTGGCTAAACTTTGCCAATATGCGTTTAAAGAATATTCATTAAGCTATAAAACAATTATCCCATGTAATCTCTATGGTAAGTATGATAGTTTTGACGAAAACACCTCTCATATGATTCCAGCAGCAATTAGAAAAATTCATTATGCTAACAAAAAAGGAAAAAAACCAGTAATTTGGGGAGATGGAACAGCAAGGAGAGAATTTATGTTCGTTGAAGATTTAGTGGATTTTATCGTTTTTTCCATTTTAAATTACGAGAAGTTAGAATCCATAACTAACGTTGGATTAGGCTATGATTATTCTGTCCTAGAATACTATAGGGCAATTTCTGAAGTTATTGGATATGATGGCCCTTTTGACAAAGATTTAAGTAAACCACGAGGAATGGAAAAGAAACTATGCTGCATAAAAAAGCAAACTGAGTTAGGATGGAGTCCTAGACACACCCTACAACAAGGACTTTTAAAAACATATAATTATTATTTAGAAAAACATGAACTATAAATTAGCATCTTCTTCTTGGGGAAAAGAAGAGATAAAAGCAATTCATAATGTTATTGATTCTGATGTGTTTTCAATGGACAAAAAAGTTGTTCAATATGAAAAAAACTTCGCAAAATATTTTGGCACAAAATATGCCGTAATGTGTAGTTCTGGATCTACAGCAAACCTTTTGATGATTGCCTCTCTTTTCTTCACAAAAAAGCCAAAGCTTAAGAGAGGAGACGAAGTTATTGTTCCTTCGGTTTCTTGGTCTACGACATATTTTCCATTACAACAATATGGTCTCCACGTAAAGTTTGTAGATATAAATCTAGAAACGTTAAACTATGATTTGGAGGCATTAAAGAAAGCTGTAACAAGTAAAACAAAAGCGATTTTAGCGGTTAATTTGTTGGGAAACCCCAATAATTTTGACGAGATTAAGGTTATTATAGGAAATAAGAATATTTTATTGTTGGAGGATAACTGCGAATCAATGGGAGCTAAGTTTAATGATAAGTATACAGGCTCTTTTGGTTTAATGGGAACATTTAGCACATTTTTTTCACATCATATGTCAACTATGGAGGGAGGTATGATAATAACAGACGATCAGGAAATATATCATGTCCTTTTATGTATTAGAGCCCACGGATGGACTCGTAACCTTCCAATGAAGAATAAAGTATCAAACAAGTCGAAAGACTGGTTTGAAGAATCGTTTAAGTTTGTTTTGCCTGGATACAATGTGCGACCCCTTGAGATGAGTGGCGCTATAGGAATTGAACAACTAAAAAAACTCCCTTCTTTTTTACAACAACGCAGAAAGAACGCCTTAACATTTATTAAGTTATTTTCTGAAAGCAATAAGTTCATTATCCAAAAAGAGATTGGAAACAGCTCTTGGTTTGGATTCTCTTTAATAATTAAGGATACGACTCCTAGAAACAAAATCATTTCAAAATTAACAAATGCAAGTATTGACACAAGACCAATCGTAACAGGAGATTTTACAAAAAATGAAGTTTTAAAATATTTTGATTATTCAATTCATGGGTGTTTAGTAAATGCAAAAAAAGTTGATACGAAGGGATTCTTTTTAGGTAACTCACATGAAGACTTAACAAAAGAATTACACTATTTACATAGAGTTCTAAGTGAATAAGGACTCTTCACTATGTTAAAAACAGAAAGCGAAATGCTGTCGAAATGGACATTAAAAACAACATATTAAAAAGAAACATTTCATATGGCTTAGTTTATAAGTTCTTGACTCTAAGTTTAACGTTTCTTATAGTTCCATTATTAATCCAAGGACTTGGAGTTGAAAACTATGGTGTTTGGGTAACTATATTTTCGGTTTTTGGTTGGGTATATCTCCTAGACTTAGGAATAGGCAATGGTGTTAAAAACAATCTTACAATAGAAATGTTGAATAAAAACTACATAGAGGCAAGCCAGTATATAACAACCGCTTTTGTAATTATAGCTTTTATTTCCTTTTCCTTTTTTTTGGTATTCAGCAGCTTAATATATATCATTGACCTATCGACACTTTTAAACATAAACCAAGAAGAATGGTTTTTGAAGGTTATTTTTTTTATTACACTGGTTTTTTTTTCCATAAACTTTATATTCAGTTTATATAAACAGCTTTTTTACAGTGTTCAAAAATCTTCTTATGTTGAACTGTCAAATTTTTTATATAATGCTTTAGTTTTTATTCAGGTTTATGTTGTTTCAAATTACTTTACCAACTCATTACTAAAGGTTGCTATTATATATGGTTTTTCAAACTTAATTATAGGTTTAGTTTGGAATCTTCTTTTTTTTTATCAGCAACCTAAGTTAGAATTTAAAATTAAAAATTTTAGAAAACATAAAATAAAAGAAATTACAGGCATTGGAATTGATTTTTTTATAATACAAATATGCTTATTGGTTATACTAATGTCAGACAACTTGATTATATCAAGTTTGCTCGACCCAACCGAAGTTGCCTCATATAACAATGTCTATAAAGTTTTTCAAGTTTACTTAGTGGTTAGTACTGTTATATTAACCCCTTTGTGGACACTATATACAGATGCTTTTCAAAAAAAAGATTTTAACTGGATTATAAATACTATTAAAAGGCTTAATATGCTCTTTTTAGTCTTAATTGTAGCTGTTGTATTAACCATTTATTATTCAGAGGAGATTTTATTTTTTTGGATTAAAGAAAAACTGTATTACAGCAAATATTTGTTTTTGTTTATGGGCATATTCGTATTGGTTAGAGTATATGGCGATATATACTTTTACTTTTTAAATGGGATTGGAAAAATAAGGCTTCAACTGATATTATTTATTATCGGTGCTGTAATTAATGTTCCGCTATCAATTTTATTTGTAACGAAGTTCCATTTAGGAAATAGCGGAGTAATTCTAGCAACAATTGTAAGTTTAGCTAGCTTTGTTTTTATTATGCCGTTACAAACGTATTTTATACTAAAAAAAAGTATGGAAAAAAATGAAGGCACGTTTAAATGATTTTCTACTTTGTTTTTCTTGCAACCGTAATGCTGCTTCTTACTAAAGAGAAAATTTATGGAGCAGGATCATTCCAAATTGCATGGGTGTTAATTTTTTTGTTAGCGGCCCTTAGATTCGATGTTGGATATGATTACTCATTTTATTTTCAACTAATAGAACAAAGCTTAAAGTTTATTGAAGACCAACTTAATCGAATAGAGTATCTGAGCCGTCAACTGATTTTGTTTTCTACTAACCTCAAGTTTACTCAACTTTTTTTTATTGTTAGTTCTTCAATTATATATTTTCTTTTTTACAAAACTATTTTAGATATCAGTGAAGATAAAAGGTTATCAACACTTCTTTTTCTTTGCTTTCCATTATTTTATTTCAATTCACTATCAATAGTTCGACAGTTTATAGCATTATCTATAATATTTTATGGTGTTAGATTTATTTTCAAAAAAAACATTACTTTATTTATTGGGATAGTGTTTATTGCTTCTCAGTTTCATAGCAGTGCTGTTTTTGGAATCTTTTTATACTTTATTTATAACATCAAATTCAAACCCTATTTAATCTTTTTGCTTTATATTTTTTCTTTTTTTAGTTCTGAATTGGTGGGCTACCTTGTTTTATCATTTTCTGATAAATACGCAATTTATATAACCAAAATTGGTGGCGAAGGTGGATCAATTATTTTAGTTTTTGTAAAACTCATGGGATTAATTATGTTGCCACTGACGGTTGTATTAAATAAATACCAAGACAAAGAGTTAAATTTTTACTTTTTATCTTTATATATTGGAATTTTCATTTGGAGTAGTTTATCAGTTTATGGGCACGCTGGCATGAGGGGAGCTTTATATTTTTTAATTTTTCTAATACTACTATTACCCAAAATGTTAAATAAATTCAAACAGAGGGTATTGTTAAAACAGGGGATTTTAATTTTATTTATAATTTTATATGGATTGAACCTATATGTTGGTACAAAACATAAAATTAAAGACCCAAATATCCCCTATCAAACCTATATCGGAAAAGAAAAGAAAGACTTTAAAGAAATCAAATGACTTCTAACCCTTTAGTATCAATAATTACAGTAACCTATAATTGCGAATCCACAGTTTCTAAAACAATTAATTCTATATTAAATCAAAAGTATTCAAACGTTGAATATATTGTTATTGACGGAGCTTCAACAGACAGGACATTAAAAATATTTTATGAGCATGCTGAAAAAATAAAGGATTGTACTGTAAATTTTTCCCTTGTAAGTGAGCCTGATAATGGAATTGCTGACGCTTGGAATAAAGGGTTATCTAATGTTAAAGGAGAATTAATCTTTTTTTTAAACGGGGACGACTGGATTGCTCCAGATACTATCGAAATTGCTGTAAAAAAACACATTAAAAATAATTATGTTATTATATACGGAAATTGTGTGAAGATTAATAATAATTCTTTAGAGAAAATATACCTAAAAACTTTTTTTAGACACAGACAGTTTTGGAATTTTGGATTTTCGTTCACAACATGCTTTATACCTAAAGCTGTTTATGATGAAGTTGGTGGCTTTGACGAGAACTACAAAATTGCACTTGACTCTCATTTTTTGTTGAGATGCATCAAGAAAAATGTCAAATTTACTAAAAGCAATCATAAAGTTTATATGCTTGAAGGTGGAGTAAGTTATAAATTTTTCCGAGTTTCATTGGAAGAGTACAGAAAAGCTTTAATTGAAACTGGCCACCAAAAACTAATTGTCGATTTTTTTCATTTTATAAAAAGCTTATATTACAACAAATAGTGCAGCAATTTTTATGTTACGAACAATAAAAAAACTAATACTTCCATTTTATTATTTCTACAGAAATTATTTGCCAAATCATGTTTTTAATAAAATTCCATTTTACACTATAAGACACTTTATTTACAGAGTCTTTTATCAAATAAAGATTGGAAAAGGCAGTAGTATACATTTAAACTGTCGTATTAATAAAACAAAAATTAAAATAGGACAAAACACAGCAATTAATAGGAGCTGTTATTTAGACTCTAGGGGAGGACTTACAATTGGCAATAATGTTTCTATTTCACCAGAAGTCCATTTAATTACGGCCTCTCATGATGTACAAAGTAAAGAGTTTACGTTTTATGCTTTACCAATAATTATTGAAGATTATGTTTGGGTTGGAACTCGCGCAACTATTCTGCCTGGAGTTACACTTGGAAAGGGATGTGTAGTTGCATCAGGCGCAGTGGTTGTTAAAAACGTTGATCCATTCGTAATTGTAGGCGGAGTACCCGCAAAAACCATATCCATTAGAAATAAAAACTTAAAATATAACTGTAGATGGCTTCCGCCATTTGATTAAAATATGAAAAAGATTCTAGTTGTTGATTTCAACGGTACATCCCCTGTCTACACCCATTATTTCACGAAGGGAATTACTAATGAAAACACATTTGTTGCTATATTGGGTAAAAAGAAATCACAATTTTTAGACATCTTTAAAAAAGTATCGTTATACATAAATAATGGGGTAGGCATTAAACCCGTAGATTATTTTATTAATTGGGGGTGGCTCCTTTTAAATGCAAATAAGTTTGATGTTGTTATTATTCAGTGGCTTATGTTGGTTAGGTTTTCATCTATTGAAATCTTTCTAATTGGTTATCTACAAAAAAGAGTTAAAGTTATTTATGTTGCCCACAATATTACCCCTCATAACAATAAAAGTAAAAAAGTAGCCAATAGATTTAAAAGACTTTATAAAAAACTCAAATACATTGGAGTGCATACTGAAGAGGTAAAAAAAGCCGTTTCAAGCATAGCTCCAAACTCAATAATTTTGAATTTTAAACACGGCCTGTTTTTTAATGAAAATGCAAAACACAGACCAAGCAGAACATTTAACAACACTTGTTTAATTATAGGTTTTATCAGTAAGTATAAAGGTATAGAAGATGCAATTCTTGTAATGGAAAAACTTTCAAAAAAAAAGGTTGACGTTACTCTAAAAATTAAAGGATATGGGAACAAAAGCTATGTGAATGAGTTGAACAATTTAATTCATCAAAAAGGGTTATCATCAAAAATACATATCGAGTCAAGGGTTTTGTCTACCAGAGAAATTATTAGAGAAATTAAGGACTCATGTATGTTGTGGCTACCATATAAAGCCATTAGCCAAAGCGGAGTTTCCTATACTTCACTAGGGCTGAAAACCCCTTTTGTTGCATATGATGTTGGGAATTTCAAACTCTTGGAAAAAGAGTTCCAAGGCTCAATTGTTGTTGATCCCGGAAGAATAGATTTGTTTTCGCAGGCCGTTGAAAAAGTATTGCTTAACAATGTAGCATTAAGAAAAAAAATATGTATGAATTCTGCCGGGTTAGGATGGGCATATAATTGGGGAGAATTGAATATCAAATTGGTTGATTTTTGAAGTCATGCTTATGTTCATAGAAGCAAAAAATTTAATGAAGAAGCTGACTTTGATTTTTTCTTCATTTTTAATTCCATCTGTATTTCTGCCAGTACCCATCTCCAGTTCATTATTGATTTTATTGCTGTTTTTTGACTTGACTAAGTTAATATACGAACCTATAAAATTAAACAAACACTTCATGAAGCCATTTGTGTTTCTTTTTTCTTGTACTGTAGTGGGATTTATTATTGATACTTATCACGGAGTTAATGGAATAGATTTTTTATTAAAAAATTCAGCAGTAATAATCATACCGTTCCATTTTGTTGTATCAGATTTCACCCAAGATGAATTAAATAGGGTTATTAACCTAACTCTACGATGGATAATTTTATTGGTTTCACTAATTCTATTAGTATGGTTATTTTATAGATTTGAAAACGCACAGTCTGCAGAGTTCCTAAAAGAGTCTTGGCATAAAGAACAGATAGATGTTTTAAAAGATGGCACATCGGGAACTATGCTTGTAGTTAAAACCAACGATTCGACACCTAGTTTGAGAAGGGTTGTTAAATTAGAATCCCAAGTTGAAGAAATAACTCGAAAAATAACCGTTGCTAAACCTAAAGAGAAAAAAACAAACGCTTGGATATTAATCAGGCAGTCCGACGGGTTCACTCACAAAGGGGCTTGGTTTTCACTTATTGATGGAACTTTAGGAGAAGTTCAAAAAGGAATCAAAGCGAAAACGATAATTAATCAGGACAGCACAATAACTTTTCAGCTATCCAATACACCAAAAAAAGGATCTATTAGAGAATGGTATCACCTTTCAATTGTTGACAAAAACAAAAGTTATAGATGGAGGTCCCGGGAAAACGTAAACATCAAAGTTAGCTCTGTTAGCTTTAGCACAAACAAAACAAATTTATTGGAAGAGAAATTTATATCCTTATTACCTTTAAAAGTAAGCCTTTTTGAGCCATACGGACATTCAACGTATTTTTCATTAGTAATAATTTTTGCAATTCTGTTGATTTTAAGAAAAAAAGTCGTTTCTATAAAAGAGTATTTTTCAATAGTACTTTTGGTTACTTCTGTAGTCTTATTTGCCTCAAAAGCGGCAATAGCTAGTCTGTTTATTTTAAGTATACTAATTTGTGTTTTTCAGTTAAAACAACGCAAAAAGGCGGTGTTTATTATTTTATTATTTTTCACGCTAATTTTAATTATCCCTACAACTAAGAACAGATTTTCAGATTTTTTTAACACACTAACAGGCGAAAATTATAAAGATATAGAATACGCTGATTTATCAGAAATGAGCACTTCAAATAGAATCAAGATTTATGATTATTTCATATCACAAAATATTGATAAAATGCTTGTTGGCTTTGGTAATGAACGAGGGGAAAAACATTTTCCAATTATTAATGACACGAAATTTAATGCCCACAACCAGGTTCTCCAAACGCTATTTAACACGGGGATTTTAGGGGTTATTTTCCTCATCTATTTTTTTAAATATGCGTTTAAAGAAATAACATTAAATAAACAACCGTACGGCGTTATTTTCTTAATTTTATATTGTTTTAACATGTTATTTGAGTCCTTACTCTATAGACAATGGGGAATAATAATTTTGGCGTTTTCGGTTTCATATTTTCAACAGGATAAGTTATATAAGAAACAATAATGGTATCAATAATTATTCCAACATATAATTCTCAAGAATTCTTAGATGATTGTTTGAATTCAGTAATTTCTCAAACCTTTGCTGAATATGAAGTAATTATTGTAGACGACTGTTCTAATGACGGCACAATAAACATCATTGAAAAATTTAAAAAAAGAGACCAAAGAATAAAGTCTATTTATCTAGGTGTTAATTCAGGAGCTGGAGTTGCAAGAAACATAGGACTACAAAATTCAAATCAAAGATTTGTAACTTTTTTAGACAGCGACGATATGTGGTTTCCAGAAAAGCTCAAAACTCAAGTCCAGTTTATGCTGCATAATGACTGTGCTTTTTCTTATACGGATTATTATTTACTTAACAAAAATGGTATTCCAAACAAAAGAGTTTATTGTCCAAAAATTATAAAAAGGAATAAACTTTTGTTAAATAATTATATTAAAACGCTAACTGTTATGTATGACTCAACAAAATTCGACAAGGTTCAAATGCCAGAGTTAAGAAAAAGACAGGACTGGGGTTTTTGGTTTGAGTTGATTAAGTCATGTAAAGCTGCACATGGGATAAGTACTCCCTTAGCTTATTATAGGACTTCAAATAAATCTCTTAGTAGTAATAAGCTTAAACTACTTAAGGAAAATTTCGCGTTCTATAATAAGCATCTTAACTTTTCTAAAATTGACAGTTTTTACAGGATGTTAATTTTTTTAAAACACTATTTTTTGTTTAGAACTCTCAAAATAAAGAAAATTAGAAATGACTAGAGCTATAATTTTCGGCGGCAGCGGCTTTATTGGCACACATTTAATTAATGCACTAGTACCCAAAGTTAATGATGTACAAAATTTTGACATAACAGAACCTGTTGAGGACGCCCAAAAACAGTATTACAGCTTTGTGGATATTAGGAATGCCATTCCTAAGTTGCTTAACAAGCCAGCCGATGTAATTTTTAATCTTGCAGCCGTACATAAAACACCTGGGCATCCCTCTAACGAGTATTTTGAAACGAATATTTTAGGTGCAAAAAACATATGTAAGTTTGCCTCAGAAAACAGTATTAACACCATCGTTTTCACCAGTTCTATTGCAGTGTACGGGACATATGAAGAACAAAAAAATGAAGAGACATTGCCGATGCCAGATATTCCATATGGAATTTCAAAGCTGTCGGCTGAATATATTCATAAACAATGGCAACAGGAAGACCCTGAAAAAAGGAGATTAATCATTATTAGACCTGGAATTGTTTTTGGAAAACACGAAAAAGGAAACTTTACACGCCTAATCAATGCTCTTTCCAAAGGCTATTTCTTTTATCCTGGCAGAAAAGACACCAAAAAAGGATGTATATATGTTAAAGACCTTGTTGAGCTAATACTTAGTAGGGTTGAAAAAGCAACTACTGGAGTCGAAATCATAAATGCCTCATACGAACCTTCACCGAGTATTTCAAAAATTGTTAAAAAAATAAAACTTCTTTCAAATAATACTAGACCAACACTTTTAATACCTTCCTGGATAATTATGTTGTTAGCAAAGTCTATTTTTTATGGTCTAGGTAAAAAAGCATTCCATCCAGATAGAATTCGTAAACTGACTATTTCCAACGATATTTGTGGTAAGAAAATGAATTCCATTTTAAAGCCTAAATATGGCCTCGAGCTTGGGATTAAAGATTGGTTGGAAGAAACAGATTTTGAAAAGAACAGAAAAGTATATTAACCCATGAAAATAACCGTAGTAGGCACCGGCTATGTAGGCTTGGTTACCGGAACTTGTTTGGCAGAAGCCGGCAATGAGGTTTTGTGTATCGACATTGACAAAGCCAAAGTGGCCAAAATGCAAAACGGTGAGGTGCCTATTTATGAACCGCACCTAGAAACCTATTTTGAACGCAACATTAAAGCAGGCAGGCTGCATTTTTCTACCAACATTGAAGAAGGTGTTGCACATGGAGAAGTTATTTTTTTGGCATTACCCACTCCAGAAGACGAAGACGGCTCTGCAGATTTGTCCTATGTTTTGGGCGTTGCCAACCAAATTGGCGATTTGATGAAGGACTACAAAATCATCGTGAGCAAAAGTACAGTACCCGTAGGCACGGGTGAGCGGGTTAAAGCCGTACTAAAGTCAAAAACGGAACTGCCCTTTGATGTGGTTTCAAACCCCGAATTTTTACGCGAGGGTTTTGCTGTGGAAGATTTTATGAAACCCGACAGAGTGGTAGTAGGCGTGGAGTCTGAACGCGCCAAAAACGCCATGGAAAAACTTTATGCGACTTTTGTGCGCTCGGGCAACCCGATTGTGTTTATGGACATCAAATCGGCGGAACTGACCAAATATGCTGCAAACGCCTTTTTAGCAACCAAAATCACCTACATGAATGAAATTGCAAACTACTGTGAAAAAGTGGGTGCCAATGTAGATGATGTCCGTTTGGGTATGGGGCTAGACGAACGCATTGGAAAACGGTTTTTGTTTCCAGGGATTGGCTATGGCGGGTCTTGCTTTCCAAAAGATGTAAAGGCATTGCACAAATCGGGGAAAGACGCCAACCACCATTTTGCTATTTTGGATAGCGTCATAAACGTAAACGAGCAACAAAAAACGGTATTGTTCCCAAAAATGGAGGCACACTTTAAAGGCGATTTAAAAGGCAAGAAAATTGCGTTGTGGGGCTTGGCGTTTAAACCCAACACGGATGATATCCGCGAAGCTCCAGCCTTATATATGATTGAAAAATTACTTGCTGCAGGGGCTAGGGTCACCGCCTTTGACCCCGAGGCGATGGATAACGTAAAAGCAAAACTTGGCGACAGCATCTCGTTTGCTACGAACATGATGGCGGCTGTTGAAGGCGCAGACGCCCTGTTGATTTGCACGGAATGGCACGCCTTTAGAAACCCGAATTTCGAGAAGTTAAAGCAGGCACTAAAAGGCAATGTTATTTTTGATGGCCGTAATATTTACAGCCCAAAAGAAATGGAAGCGTTAGGGTTTGACTATTATTCTATTGGCAGATGAAACGCGCATTAGTCACCGGAGCGGCAGGGTTTTTAGGGTCACACCTATGCGATAAATTGTTGGCAAATGGCATGGCTGTTATTGGAATGGACAACCTGATTACAGGTTCTATGTCGAATATTGCGCATTTGGAGGGTAACCCTAACTTTAGTTTTGTACACCACGATGTGTGTGAACACATCAATGTTGAAGGAGATTTGGATTATATCCTTCACTTTGCTTCTCCTGCCAGTCCGATTGACTATTTAAAAATCCCGATTCAAACCCTAAAAGTAGGAGCATTAGGAACACACAATGCCCTTGGACTTGCCCGAGCAAAAAACGCACGGATTTTAGTGGCTTCTACCTCAGAAATCTATGGCGATCCGCTTGTACACCCCCAAACCGAAGATTATTTTGGCAACGTTAATACCATTGGACCTCGAGGCGTTTATGACGAGGCTAAGCGCTATTTAGAGTCCATTACCATGGCGTATCACCGCTATCATGGGCTAGACACGCGCATTGTGCGGATTTTTAACACCTATGGCCCTAGAATGCGTCTCAATGACGGCCGGGTGATACCTGCGTTTATGGGGCAGGCACTCCGTGGCGAGGACTT
>Ga0209654_1002273_pt1 | contig 13521 bp, 19 predicted proteins | sample SaaInl1SG_22_DNA_FD_184646 | JGI IMG/M metagenome (GOLD analysis project Ga0209654, IMG submission 184646) | Marine microbial communities from expanding oxygen minimum zones in the Saanich Inlet - ESP_161SG_22_DNA (SPAdes) (version 2) | ecosystem: Environmental > Aquatic > Marine > Intertidal... | reverse complement strand
ACGTATCTTCACCATGAGTTTCCGGATCATTGGAAATAAATAGTATGTAATGTTTGCATCTATCGTATTACTAACAGCATTGTCTGTCTCAGCAGTCGCAGCCTATTACTCCATTGTGGGGTTGGCTGCGATTTTCGCTGCGTCAGTGATTCCTGTCATTGTGATGGGAACTGTGTTGGAGGTAGGGAAACTTGTGGCGGTGACGTTCCTCCATGACTATTGGTCGCGGATCAACTTCCTGCTCAAAACATATTTGTCACTTGCTGTCGTTGTCCTCATGTTCATCACGAGCATGGGGATTTTTGGCTTTTTGTCAAAAGCTCACATCGAACAGACAGCAACGGCAGGCGACAACACGCTCAAGATTGAGAGAATTGATGGTCAAATTGCAAGAGAGCAGAGAGCAATCAAAGATGCTGAAACCGTTCTCTTGCAACTTGATGCTGCGGTTCAAACCTTGCTTGACTACGACAGAGTTCGTGGCAAAGATGGGGCGATCGCAACACGAGAAAAACAGAAAGAAGAAAGAGCCAGTTTAGGCGCGATTATTGCAAGTAAAGAAGATAGCGTCGATAAACTTACTTCTAAGAAATTTGAACTTGAAACCGAGCAAAATGCTCTGGAGGCTGAAGTTGGACCAATCAAATACATCGCAGAACTTGTTTACAGTGAAACAAGTCGAACAATACTTGAGGACGCAGTCAGATGGGTTATTATCGTCATCGTCGCGGTATTCGACCCACTTGCTGTATGCCTACTACTTGCGTGGAACTCAATCCATGCAGAAACTCGACGTCCCAAGAAAAAGACACGAAAAAATGAAACTGCGACTGTTCCAACTGCTTCGAGAAAAATTGATCAAAAGTTAGACGAAGAACGACCGATTAATAATAGAGAAGTTCCAAACAAACCTCCAGGAGAGGACTTTGTTTGGGACGAAAGAAAAAAAATCTGGAAAAAGAAAAAAGCTGGAGCAACCAGCTAGTTTCAGGAGAAAGCAATGAAACGCATCATTGCTGCATTCTTCATTATGAGTTCTTGCGCATTCGCAGCAGACCCAATCGTCACAGACAGTACATCCACAAGTACAGTCACAACTACAAACAACACGACGACGAATAACACAAACACCAATAATAGCACCGTGAACAGTACGTCTACTGTGAACAACACCACTTCGTCGACATCAAACAACACAAACAATAACACAAATAACAATACGAACACCAACACGTCAACAAGCACAAGCACAAATGTAAACACTAACAATAATATAATGAGTGGTGGGACAACGAACACCAACAACAATAACAATGTGAGTGACACCACGATCAATTCGACCACAACTTCCACTGTCGACACGACGAGTAACAACACAAACACTAACACGAATAATGATACGATAAACTCGACGTCAAACAATACAAACACCAACACCTCAACAAGCAACAACACAAATACAAACACGAACAGTAACACAAATGTGAACAAGAACGATAGCAACGTGACACAAAAGATTGAGTCGCCACCACCAAGTGCTATTGCTCCAAGCATCAACAATTCCAATTCAGATGTTTGTACCGTAGGATTCTCTGCAGCAGTCCAGACACAGATACTTGGATTCTCAGGTGGCGGGAATGTTCGTGATCTGAATTGTGAAAGATTGAAACTATCCAAGACTCTCTACGATATGGGAATGAAAGTTGCAGCTGTGTCAGTAATGTGCGGTGATGCTCGAGTATTCCGTTCAATGGAAATGGCTGGAACGCCATGCCCATATGAAGGTAAGATTGGTGCCGAAGCAAAGGTTCTTTGGGATGAGAATCCAGAACTGAAGCCAACTGAAATAGAACAGGAGACCAGACGCAATGACGTACTCAAGGGTATTGGCATTGGTGCTGCTTTGCTTTACGGCATCCCATTCCTATTCTGACACAACTGGAGATCTGTTAGATCAAAGTGTGAAAGGTGGATCATACGAAATTTGCTCTGGGTCTGACTGCTGGGCAGGATACTCCGGTGGACATATTCCTACGTGGAATGGAGGTACTGCTCGTTGGGGTTATGGCGGTGGCATTCTTTCTTGGAACATAGCCTTCCAGCAAGCAATGGAAAGTGTGGGCATCAATATCGATGGATACAATTATGCTTGGGTTGTCAAGAACGGTGATGCAAATGCATCTCAAAATGATGGCGATGACTTTATGCGAATCTCTGTCAGATTTTATGATAGCAGTGGATCTCAGTTGTGGGGGAAGCAATACAATCTAGACGGGACGTATGATTGGTCAACTTTCGTAGGACAAGAGTTGTTTGCAGACCCCCTATCAATTGCCAATGTCAACACGATCACTGTTAGAGCAGAGGGTGATGACAACGGATTCTGGGCAGGTCACTATGGTCCAGAGTTTGATGTTGCAAGATCTTCAGTCACATTGATCTATTCAGCAGATCCATGCTACACTGATCCACTATCTTCGCCAAACTGTGATGGATATGCAGCTGCCATTGCAGAAATGTTAGCGGAACAACAGGCAGCTTTGAGTGCTTCACTACCAACAATAGAGGAACCTTCAATTGTCGTTCAAACCACCCCAACGGAAGACCCAACCACAACCAGCGTTTCCATCCAACCCTCGATTGTCAGCGGAGGAACAAGATCTGATGGACAAGACACAGGAGATACGGGATCAGGTTCATCAGAAGAAACAGCAAATAAAGAGAATGATTCGAAACAGAAACTGGACCTTGTACGATCTTTAGATCCAACATCTGAATACATGCCGGATGTCTACGCACCGGATCAATCTTCTGAAGAAAAATTGGTGAATGATATCATTGGTTCTGCAGAATCCGCTGCAGCAAATACAGTATCATCATTGACACAAATGTCAATTGAGTCATCATCAGATAAAGAGAACAATCCTGTTCAACAATCCTTTGAAACTCAAACAAATGAACAGCAATTTCAAGAAATAGGAGTCACAAGCAATGCAATGGGTATGGAAAACAGTCAAGCTGAAACTGGTTTGGGCGTGGACTCTCTTCAAATTGAAGTGCAAAGCTCTGTGGTTGGCACTCAAAATAATATTGAGAATCGTCAAGAAAGACGAGAAAGGTTGAAAAATCTTGTTGAGAAGAAAGCAAGTGAAATTGCAAAAGATTCTCAGGAAGCAGAAGATATGGATGAACAATCAAAGCAACAAATGGAGCAACTTGCTTTGATGAATTATGTACCTGGATTTGACACATACCAAACAGCAATACCTGGAGGGTTTTATCCGGATGTCGAATTCTACAAACCACAAAAACTGCCAAGTTCACGAAAAGGATTGAGAAATGGTTTAGCGCAACAGATTCTGCATGAGGAGATGGTGGAGATGCAATATGCTCGCTGAACTTGCTGCAGCAAATGCTGCTTTTGGAATCGTCAAACAATTCATTGGCAATGGAAAAGAGATCTGGGAGTGTGGCGAGCAACTGGCTTCATACTTCGACAACAAATCCGAACTGCAGAAGAAGGCAAACAAGAATGGATACAAATCTGATCTTGAAGCATTCATGGCTGCAGAGCAACTCAAAGCACAGGAAGAAGAACTCAAAGAACTGATGATCTATCAGGGTCGTGCAGGAATGTGGACTGATTGGTTGAACTTCCAAGCAGAGGTTGTGAGAAAAAGAAAGAACGAAGAACTGGCGAGAGTCAGAAAGAAAAACAAAGTGAAGAAGATGATCATCGACGGATCAATCATCACAGCAACTGTGATTGTTTTGATTGTTGTTGTGTATTTTTTCTTCACAGCAATCATTCGATAGGAGAAGAGTATGATTGATCTGATAAAAGAAAAGGGTCAAATTGTCGCTGAGAGATTTGGACAGGCATGGACTTCATGCATGGTTGCGATGGTTGGAGGAGATTTGACAGTCCTCAGTACCAAGCATGCAATCATTGCCAGCAAGACAGGCATCATCACAGGACTTGCGATGCTTGCAGCAAGTTTCGTACCATGGGAACAAGTAAGAGAAAACAAATGGTTTTCAATCTTCCTTGTCGGTGTGTTCACCATTCTTGGTGATCTGTGGAATCATCCAACACACTATGGACTTGCAGCAACAGAAGCCATCGTGACTGGTTTTGGTGCTATGATTTTAGCAGTGATTTACGAAAAAGCAACAGCAAAAAGGAGTAAGTAGAATGGCAGAAGTAGAGTTTGGTGGAGTTAAGTTCACTGGCGGAAAAATGTTCGCACTCATAACTGCACTCTCTACTTTGGGAGGGTCAGCATGGGGAGCTTTTGAGTTCTACAATGACTACAGAAATATGAAGTCGCAGATTCAAAGCTACGTTGCCCCTGACCTGTCAGGATTTCAAGAGCAACTCTCTGTGATTGAAGCAGAAATGCAAGCAGTCAGAGACGAAGTCAAACTGATGGATCAGAACATGAATGAAACTGCTGACAGAGTCTCAGACATCAAGAATGATTTGAGAGACGACATTGTCAGAGTTGAGAAGATTGTCGATCAAGTGGAGGACAAAGTCAACGATGTTGAATCAAGTGTTCGAACAGATATTCAGAGAGCAGAAGAGAGATTTGAGAATCGAAGAGATCAACTGCTCAACGACTATGACGAAAAAGCTAACCGACTTCGTGACACGACTGATCAAAAGATTAAGGACTTGGAAGACAGGTTGAACAAGAAGTTGCAAAGAGCATTGGATAATCCTCTGGCCAACTAACAAAAAAGGGAGGCATTTCTGCCTCCCCATCACTACGCTCTAGTGATTAGTTTGCGAGTGACTTGAAGTATGATTCCAAGTCATCGTCATCTGATGATGATTCTTTTTGTGGAGCATCAAACACAGCACCGAACTCTTCTCCAGTTGAAGTTGTTTCGGCAGTTGGGATTGATTTTGGTTCCGCTGGAGCTGGAGCCTGTGCAACAGGTTGAGCACCACCAGTCAAACCAAGAACTTCGTTCAAACGATTCTGAAGATCATCGTATGATTTGAACTCAGAAGGATCAATCATCGCGTGCACATCGTGCTGTGCGTTGAAGATTGCTTCCATCTTTGACTCATCGTCAGAGAGTGGCGATGGTTGTTCAAAGTCAGAAGAGTCGTAGTTTGGATAACCAGACACGGTCTTCATTTTGATGCGGAAGTTTGCACCTTCGATGATGTCGAATGGATTGATTGGACTTTCGTCAGCGAACTCAGGTTGCATTGCAGCCATCAACTTCTCGAAGATCTTCTGACCGAATCGGAAGATTTTCACCTGCCCCTCGTTCTGGGGATTCTCAGGATCTTTGAGAACCAAAACGTTCGCATAGTATGATGTGCGACGCTTCTGCTTGCGAGCAATCTCTTTGTTTGATTCGATGCCAGAGTTCCACAGCTTTGAGTTGTACTCAGAGACGGGATCTTGCTGACCAATCGTTGTCAACGACTTCTCGATGTACCACTTGCCAGTCTCAGGTGACTGGAATCCGTGATCGTAGATTCGAATCCATGGAGTTTTGTTGAGGTCTTTTCCAGGGAGGAAACGAACAACAGCATATCCTGTGCCATCCTTGTTCAGTTTGGCTTTCCAGATACGATCGTCATCAGAGGTTTTTTGAGTGTTGACTTCTGACTTCAATGAGTCAGTGATGTTTGTGAATGCCTGTTGGCGGTTTTGAAGGTAATCAGAAAATGACATATGTTTCTCCTTTTCGTCTTTTCACTGTTTCAATTATCGGTTTCACGTTTTTAAGAGGACGTCGCGAGCGACATCAACTAGAGTATTTATAGTGTCTGAGAGTTTGTTTTTTACAAAAGGTTTGTATTTCTCAAACTTTCTGGCATACTCTGGCCAGACGAAAGGCACAGTGACTTGGTCAACGTGCTTTTGCATGAAGGGGAAGATGTGATCAAGAATGATGACACTTTCCAATGAGATCTCGTTGCTCATCACCAGACGATGGATTTCGGGGATGGTGTCTGGTTTGACATGAATCAAGTTTGACGGTCCACGCAGTTTGATGTATTCGAGATCTTCTCTGAACTTCTTGGGGAAGTTCTTGTATTTGGCTTTGTGTTCTTCCCATTTTGTTTTGCTCATACTGCGGATCCATGCTTTTGGATCGTCGATGAAATGAGAGACAAAGAAATCCAATCTTTCTCGTTGAGGCACGATCTTCGTCAGCTTCTCGAAACTGAACACATCGTTTCGTTTCTGATATGCATCAATGCTCGCTTTGACCTTCCCGTTGTACTTGAAGAAATCGTAGTTTGAGGAAAAATGTTTCTGAAGAGCGAGATACATGATGTATGATTCGTATCCTTCTCTCGTCATAGGATTTTGTTGATCTTGTATTTCAACAGGTTCAGTTCAGATGCCTCGAGTTCAATCTTTTCTTTGATGTTCTTGGGCAAAACTTTTTTCATTGTTTCGATCTCAATTCCGAGTCGTTCACAAACCTCGACTGTGCATTCGATGTATCCGAGACCAGTTTCTGATTTCAGATTCTCGATCTCAGTGGCGAGGTCTTTGACTCTTCTTTGGATCTCACTGTCCACTTTCTTCAAATCCGGTTGCGGGAACATGTTTTGAAACGACTCGGTCGGTGAGTCCTCTAAGATATTGATCATGGAGATATTCGTCTTTGCTTTCATAATAATCTTTTACCATTTCAAGTATTTTCGCTTTGTCTTTCTCAGGCAACTCAGAGGTATGCCAAAACTCGACAATGTTTGCAGCTGCAGATTCAATCTGCTGTGGTGTTAACAACATTGTTATAGTCCTCAATCCTTTTCTTTAATTGCTCAGTCCATTGAATGATCTCACGACCCTCGACAATGAACTCTTGATTCGATCCATCCTGAACAGAAACGAGGATGGCAATCTGACGGGGAAGTTCCCCTGTGATCTCATGAAAGGCAGTGAAGTAGAACGCACCTTGCATGAAATAGTCTTCGATATTGTCTTTCTTCTTGGGGCGACGAGATGTCTTGAAATCCACGACTGCAAGACGACCGTCATACTCAGCGATGCAGTCAACTGTGCCAGCGACGCCAAGAATGTGAGAGAACAAACCTGTTTCGAGGCAACGAACGTTGTCTACACGATCAAGAAGAGGACGAATACCAGAAAACATAAGTTGCCCAGCAGTCCAGTCGCCATCATTAATCTCAGTGAATTCCAAGTCTTGCGCAGGTGTAGGTTTTGGCGCATCAACAGGTTCATTTCGCAGATATCGCTCACAAAGTTTGTGCATCGATGTTCCACGTGTAGTCGCGTTGCGTGATATTTTATTTGCAGTTTCTTCACCAACTCTTTTGCGCCACTCGAACAATGCACGATTGTCTTTAGTTTTGCCAAGGACAGTTGTGATTGAAGGATATGCCACTTCGCCATTAACTTCATAACGTCTTCCATTTGGTGTGTTGATTTGTTTGAGTCTAGGAATCTCGACCCATTTGTGTTCGAACTTTTTCGACATCTTCGGCTGTTACCTTCGCGTTTTCCAACTCAAACATTTTGTCGAGAAGGACATTTTCAATAATAGTTTTCAAAGAGCGAGCACCAGTCTTCTGCTCTTTGGCCAGTTTCGCAATCTGAATCAGCGATTCTTCTTCAAACTCGAGAGACTTTTCGGAATGCTGGAACAGTTGCTCATATTGTGAGACTTGATTGTTTTCGATCTTCGAAAGAATGCGAATCAAATCTTCTTCAGTCAGTTCATCAAGAACTGCGATGAGAGGAATCCGACCAAGAACTTCCGGAATGAATCCGAACTCTTCGAGGTCTTCAGGGAGAACCTTGTGCAACAAAGACAGATCAGGTTCTCTTTTGTCGATCTTGGCGCCGATACCAACGTTGGTTGTTGGACCGACCTTCAATCTTTTGGCAATCGTTTCTTCGAGATCAACGAAAGCACCACCGACAATGAAAAGAATGTTCGAAGTGTCGACCTGCATTTTGACCTTTGAGAAACCCGTTTGCTTTTCGATCTCAACCTGCGTGCCTTCAATCAACTTGAGGAGTGCCTGTTGAACCGACTCGCCACCAACGTCTTTCTTTCCGCCACTCACGGATTTCTTGGCGATTTTGTCGAACTCGTCGATGAAGATGATGCCTGTGCCAGCAGCATCGTAGTTGCCTTGACAGTTGTCCATCAAACCTTCAACCAAAGTTTCGACATCCTTGCCGACATATCCTGCTGCAGTGAGAGAGTTCGCATCAGCAATGTAGCATGGAACATTCATGAACTTCGCGAGCTGCCTGATCATATAGGTTTTTCCTGAACCAGTTGGTCCAATCAACATGCAGTTGGTCTTGTCCAAGCGATTCTCGAAGTTCGAATCACGAAAGATCAAGAGACGTTTGTAGTGATTGTGTGCAACGACTGAAAGAATCTTCTTCGCTTTCTCTTGTCCGACAACAAATCGATCAAGGTGTTCGAAGATTTCTTTCGGTGAAGGTAGAAAAAATTCGTGTTCGCTTTCTTCGCCACCCAACTCGACTTTCTCACGGAGAGAGTCAAGCATTCTGCCGAAGAACTCATTTTCATATTTTGTGAGTGATGCTGTCATAAAAGATGGTCCACTCCGCCACCACGTGGGTGTTTTTCTTTGATCAATCGCAGTTTGTCCTTCCAACCTTCGGGAAGTTTTCCACTGTCAAGTGAAACTCCTGAGATCAGACTGGCCGACGCTTTGTGTCGTTGGGACATTTGCGGATTGTCTTCCTTGAATTGATCCAACTCAGAGATCTTCATTGTGATTTCAATCTCTTCGTTTTCGCTTTCGTCATAAAATACATAAGTTGGCATTACTTGGTTTCACCCTCCACTTCAAAAAGTCTTGCGCAAAGATTCCTATAAAAGACTGAGAACTCATCAATGTGTGAGAACGTCATGTCGTCATCACTTAGCAGAACGCAAAGTTCGTTCCACGATTCCATTCCTGTTTCTAGTAAGTCTTTCTGATCCATTTGATCCTCCTGCATTTGTTATAGTCATTTGAAACAACTAAATATTGAACAAGGAGATTTCATTGTCCAACAAAGTATTTAAAAGGTTTTCTGATTTGGCCAGAAAGGCAGAGATCAGCAGAGGCACAAAAGATTCGATCGATTGGTTCGCCAAACGAATCCGAAAGGGAAAACCGATCAAGAACATTGAAGTCATTACTGATGGATTCAAGCCGAAACTGATCGAACCAGGAGGAATGTATGTCTATGCATACGACCCCAAGACAAAAGAGAAACTCCCTTTCTACGACATGTTCCCTTTGATCATTTGCCTCTCAATCGTGAGAGGTGGTTGGTATGGTTTGAATGTTCACTATCTTCCACCTTCAATGAGAGCCAGGATACTCTGGGAGGTCGGTTATGGAAAAATGAACTTGGCAAAAATAGCAAAAGCATTGACTCTTGATCCTCGGACGAAACCAGCAATGAAACGGTATCTGTTCGATCATTGTCGATCCACGCCAAAGTACATTCCAAAAAGCGAGTGGGAGATCGCGATTCAACTTCCATTCGAAAACTTCGTCAATGCTGACAACAAGAAAGTTTGGCGAGACAGTAGGAGCAAAATGTGAATCTTCAACAATTCAAAGGTCAAGTCTCAAGTCAAGGATTGGCGAGAACCAACAGGTGGGTTTGCCGAATCTTTCCGCCTCCAGGAGTCACGTCAACAGGAAATGCGTTGTCAAACCTTTTGTCGACTGGTGGCAATCGTGTCAACGTCAATCTTCCAGGATTGGACTCAATCGACGCAGGGGTGGCGGCACTCAACAATTTGAACGTCGATCTTGGACCAGTGAACGTTGGTTCGAACTTTGGCATTCCGACTCTCGGATACGCACTCACGAACATGGGCGGAAAAATGGAAGCACTGAACTTGTTCTGTCAGCAGTGTTCGATTCCTGCTCGTGACATGTCAAATCTTGATTGGGAAGAGTATGGCGAGAAAAGATCGTTGGGCATCAAGCACACACACGGTGACTTCACCATTTCATACTATTGTTCGGAGGATCTGAGGGAAAGACAGTTCTTCGAAACTTGGCAGGACGCGATTTGGAATCCAAACACATTCAGTCACGGATACTACAAATCGTACACCAGTCGAATTGAGATTTCAAAATACAATCAAGGTTGGACGAGTGAAACGGCAGCATACCGAATGCACGAATGCTATCCAACAAACATCGGTGCTTCAGAGTTGAATCACAATGAAGGTCTTATGGAACTTCAAATCACTTTTAAATATAGGAAATATGAGCGAATCAAATAGAGGTTGATATGAGCAGTTTGAAAAATGTGAAGGTCGCACTTCCGACATACTCGGAGGTTGTGCCTTCTTCGAAAGAAACAATCAAAATTCATCCATTCAAAGTGGGTGACGAGAAAGTTCTTCTGATGGCTTCTGAATCGAAAGATCAGAGACAAATGGCGAGTTCTTTGAAACAGGTGATCAAAAACTGTTCCGAAGGATTCGACGTTGATCAGATGACTTCATTCGACATGGAGTATCTCTTTCTCAGGATCAGAGCGATTTCCGTGGGTGAAGTTGCTGACATTGGACTGAAATGTTCTTCGTGTGAAACGGTGAATGAGATCAACGTTGATCTTCAGTCAGTCAAGATCAAAGAGTTTGAAGGTCACAAAACTTCGATCAAGGTCTCAGATGATCTTGCTTTCAAGATGAAGTATCCTTCAATCGAAGACATTGCTTCTTCTGAAGGTGGCGTTCAAGGACTTTTGAATCTGATCGTCATGTCAGTCGAAACTGTCTTCTTTGGAGATGAAGTGATCGAAGTGACGCCTGCTGAACACGACGACCTGAGAGGAATCATCGAGTCGTTGACAACAACTCAGTTCAACAGCATACAACAATTTTTTGAAACATCACCAAAACTGATTCACGACTTGGATTTCAATTGTGGCAGTTGTGGTGCTGAGAACAAACAGAAACTGGAGGGTCTCGCTGCTTTTTTCTGATATGCCTTTCTCATATCAATCTCCACGCATACTTCACGTTGAATTTCAACCTGAAGCAAATACACAACTGGGGAATCGAAGAGATCGAAAATCTCTGGCCATGGGAAAGGGAAATCTACGTCGCGCTCCTCAAGCAACACATTGATGAAGAGAACGAAAGAATGAAGCAAAGAATGAGTAAGAATGGCAGATAAAGAAGTCGAAAGCAAACTCGGTGAAGTCAAACAGGCGATCGAAGATCAGTCGATGAAAGGAGAGCAAGGCGATCAGAGAATCGTTGATGCCCTCCATGATGTCGAACAATCAACCGATGAGAACACCGAAACGCAACATCAGATTGGCGACAACATTCGTGCGAACACTGCTGCTGTTGTTGAAAGAGCCAAAGCGATGATGGAGAGTTTCCGAACCAACTTTGAAGAACTCTATGGAAAGTTCAGCGAGTTCGCTCTCGCAATTGGAGACAGATTCTGGAAAGGATTGAACCTTCTGACTTTCAATCTTCCGAACAAGTTCAAAGAGGGGTTGGTTTCTTTTTGGGGTCTTGATTTCAAAGAGAAGATGGAAAGAGTCTTCGGAGCGATCAGAGCAATTCCAAAAGCAATCGCCAGTGTGTTCGACAAAATTCCAGGAGTCAATGCGGTCAAGAAAGGTCTCGGAACTTTCTTTGACATTCTGAAAAATGCTGCTCTTCTCGCTGCGGGTATCTTGGGTCTTCAAGCATTCCTTGAAGGTTGGGACGATGCAGAAAAATGGTTCGGTGACAATCCTGACTTTGGACAAAGAATCGCTTCTGCGTTGGCAAATGTTTTGGCGACATTCTTCGGTCTCGACGAGGAAACTGAAAGAGCGATTGCGGTTGGCATCGACGAATTCTTCGTGAAGGTTGGAAAACTTTTTGGAGAGTTGTTTGAAGGTGTCAAACTGGTGGCTCAGGGGATCTTCAGCGGAGACTCGGGAAAAATCAGGGAAGGATTGAACAAGATCTATGATGCTTTGTCAGGTGCTTTCATCAGTCTGGCAACTTCAATCGCAGGATTTTTTGGCGTTTCTGAAGAAGATCAAGAAATCATCAAACAGAAACTCACGCAGTTTTTCTCAGAGCTCAAAGAGATTGCTGTCCTCTTCGGAAACATTGTTGGTGATCTTTGGAACATCGTCACAGGCGACGGTTCTTGGAGCCAACTCGCTGACTCTTTGGTCAAATTCTCAGAAAAGGTTCTCGGTGCTTTGGGTCTCGACGGTGCTCTTGACTATGTCAGAGAAATCGGTCAGAAACTGGGTTCGGGTGTTTCAATGTTGTTCAACCTCGTCGATGAATATCTGATCACGCCAATCACGAATCTTTTCAACTGGATCTACGACAATGTTTCAAGGATCGCTGAATACCTTGGAATCGACATAGCTGATCCAACAATCAGAAAGGACAGACTTCAAGAAGACTTGAACAATCTGCTTTTCGAGATTCGTGACGAAGCAGCAGCGAACGGTAGAGAGAACAATCCAAGATACGAAGCACTCAAAGAAGAGTATGAAAGAAAGTTCGCAGAGAAGCAGAGAATCGAAGCGAATCCTGGAAGATTGGGCAATCGTTCAGCGAACGACCTCAGAAACGAACTGTCCGAAAGGCAAAGTCTTGAGAATCAAGAAAGATTGGCGAACGACAATCTTGGAAGCGGAACGGGAGAGTTCACGCAGGTGAATCAGTCTGCTCAGGTTCAGAATCAGTTCATTGGCGGAACTCCAAATCCAGGAGCAGGTGGTTCGATGAAATATCAGACCAACTAGGATTTTCTCGTTGGTCTCGGACGAGTTGCTCGTCTGACTGGTTTCATCTTGGGTTTCTTTCTCGCAGCAGTTTCACGCAGAGTTTGTTTCTTGTTTTCTGGTGACATGTGAAGAAGACCCATCTCAGCGAGTTGTTCCTCGGTCCAGATTTCAAACACCAGATTGTTCGCTTGGCAAACTTTCCTTGCCGCAGTCCACTTCTCTTGATTGATGACCCAAGTTGCCATTCGGTCAAGATACTGACGAGTCTGACGTTTGGGTTTTTCGGGTGCTGAAGTTTCTTTCTTCGGTTTGACTTCGATGACTTTGATGACACCGTCGGGGAACTTGACGATGAAGTCAGGATAGTATTTTGCCATGCCTCCGCGAATCGGGTGCTCATACGGAATGGCCAGTTCTTCAGAACCCCATTCTTCAATTGAAACGGTTTCGTCCAACCATTTCATCACATTGCGCTCCCAACCAGAACGATAGGTGATCTTGTTTGGATCACCCAAATACTTTTTCGGATTTTTCGGTTGGAAGGATCCTTTGTAAGGCATATAAATAACCTATGGCTTTAGACACAAATTTCCCATCACTGAGATTTCCTGAGGACTTGGGCACCGTTGAGGTTCCCAACTATATCAGATTCACTCCACAAGAATTCGTTTTCGGTGGAACGACTGGACTCAATCCAATCTCAAGACCAAACAACTCACTTCCAGGAGTCGGAACAACACTATCAGGAATCGGTTCCGCAGTC
>Ga0209654_1002272_pt1 | contig 13540 bp, 13 predicted proteins | sample SaaInl1SG_22_DNA_FD_184646 | JGI IMG/M metagenome (GOLD analysis project Ga0209654, IMG submission 184646) | Marine microbial communities from expanding oxygen minimum zones in the Saanich Inlet - ESP_161SG_22_DNA (SPAdes) (version 2) | ecosystem: Environmental > Aquatic > Marine > Intertidal... | reverse complement strand
TTTCTAGGGGCCAATTGCCGGCATCTTCCCACCTGTTCTGAATATGCAAAAGATGCGTTAAAATTGCATGGCCCCTTGCGCGGATCGTTGTATTCGCTAAAACGTATCGGACGCTGCCATCCGTGGGCTGAACCATCGGTTGATCCGGTGCCGCCGGTGCCTGACTGATTTTGATGAATTCCTCATCATTGGCCAGACCACGGTCATATCGTTTGGATAGCAAAGACAAGATAAAGGCTTTAAGTGATGACTCCAGAAAACCGCAATTTGATTTTGGCGATTGCGCTGTCGATGACAGTGTTGTTCGGATGGCAAATGTTCGTCATTGGGCCAGAGATGGAAAAGGAAGCGGCGCAGCAGGCGTTGATTGCCGAACAGCTGGCCGCTGAACAAGCCGCTGCTGGCACGGCGACACCTAGCCCAAGCGGTGATGGTACCCCAACAGCCGTTGCATCTGCCGGTGCTGGAACCGCGCAAAGCGAAACAACGATTGCCGCCGAAGCGCCGCGCGTAAGTATTGATGCGCCGCTGGTATATGGCTCGCTGTCACTGCAAGGTGCGCGAATCGACGATATTGTGCTGACCGAATATCGCGAAACCCAAGCCGAAGATTCGGACAATATTCATTTTCTGAAAAAGACCGGTAGCAAAGACGCGTTCTTTGCGGAGTTTGGCTGGGCGTCATCTGACGCCAACCAGCCAATGCCAACGGGCCAGACTATCTGGACTGCCAATCGCGACCAGCTGTCACCGGGATCACCGGTTACCCTTAGCTGGGATAATGGCAAGGGCCTTAAATTTATCCGCGAGATTTCGATCAATGATGATTATCTGATTACGATTGACGACACCGTAGAGAGCACGCTTGCGGCTGGCATTACGATGTATCCTTACGGCCTTGTCCGCCGTCATGGCACGCCGCCAACCAGCGGTATTTATATTCTGCATGAAGGTGCGCTCGGTGTGTTTGACGAGACCTTAAAGGAAGAAGATTACGACGATCTGCAAGATGCGGATAATGGTAAGATGACGGTTACGCCGGAACAGGCGGGTGGCTGGATTGGCTTTACCGATAAATATTGGCTAGCTGCGATGTTGCCGGATCAGGATCGTAAATTGTCATATAGCTTCCAATCATTGGCCGGATCTGGTGATCGGTATCAGGTCGATTATATCGATCTAGACGGTACCAAGCTCGAGCCAGGCGGTATTGTTACCACCAAGGCACGGCTATTTGCTGGTGCCAAAAAGGTTGCGTTGCTTGATTATTACGCCGAGGAATTTGGCATTCCGAATTTCGATCTGGCGATTGATTTTGGTTGGTTCTACTTCCTGACCAAGCCGTTCTTCTATGCGGTTAACTGGCTGAATAATCTGCTTGGCAATTTCGGCCTTGCGGTTATGGCTCTTACCGTTGTGGTCAAGCTGGTATTCTTCCCGCTGGCCAATAAATCCTATCAATCGATGGGTAAGATGCGGTTGCTAGCTCCAAAAATCCAGATCCTGCGCGAGCGTTATAAAGATGATCGCATGGGGCTCAATCAGGAAATGATGGCGCTCTATAAAACCGAAAAAGTAAATCCGGCGGCTGGTTGTCTACCAGTGCTGTTACAGATCCCGGTATTCTTTGCGCTCTATAAAGTGTTGTTTGTAACGATTGAAATGCGGCATGCGCCATTCTTTGGATGGATTACCGACCTGTCTGCACCTGATCCGACATCGGTGTTTAACCTGTTTGGTCTGATGCCATTTTCTGTCGATTTCCTACCGCCGTTCCTCCAGCTAGGGGCATGGCCGATTATGATGGGTATCTCGATGTTCTTGCAGATGCGCCTCAACCCGGCTCCACCTGACCCAATTCAGGCCAAGGTGTTCCAGCTAATGCCTATCTTCTTCACTTTCCTTCTGGCGACTTTCCCAGCTGGTCTGGTTATCTACTGGACTTGGAACAACTTGTTATCGATGACACAGCAATGGTTCATAATGAGGCGCGTGGCGCAGAGCTAACCCCAGAGCAAATCGAGGCAGGGCGTCTGCTGTTTGCTGGCCAATGTGATTTTATCGCGGCGGCTAACAAGATGGCGGTCCTACCTCCGATAACGCTTCCTGAGGTTTGTTTTGCCGGACGCTCAAATGTTGGTAAATCGTCGCTGGTGAATGCGTTAACTGGCCGGCGTATGCTGGCGCGTACATCGCAAACACCGGGGCGCACTCGCCAGCTGATTTTCTTTAACCTTGCTGACCGCCTCCAATTGGTTGATTTGCCAGGCTATGGTTACGCCTCGGCGCCAAAGACCGATATCAAGGATTGGACAAATCTAACGCGGAAGTTCCTCGCTGGGCGGCAATCGCTACAACGGGTGTTTCTGTTAATTGATTGTCGGCGCGGTGTTGGCAAGGCGGATAAAGAGATCATGAATTTGCTGGATGAAACGGCGGTATCATGGGCGGCGGTGATGACCAAGGCCGACAAGATAAAGCCGACAGCGCTGGAAAAAATCTGCACAGAAACCGAGGCTGTTTTGGCCAATCATGTGGCGGCATTTCCTGAATTATTCGTAACATCATCTGAAACCGGACATGGGATCGCCCATCTGCGCGCCCAATTGACGATGTTCGCATTGGAAAAACAACCGGCAAAAAACGCGTGATAATCGCAACCAGCTTGCAACATTGTCGCCAAGTGCCGATAATCCTCACCCTATAAACAAACGTAATTAGACTAGCCTGTTAAATATGTAATCTATCGGCGACGGTGAGATAAAGGATCTAGCAATGAGCCAAAATAAAATCAGTCCTGAGGACCAGATAAAGGCAACCACCGGTACTCTGATTGAGGCTTTGCCATTCATGCGCCGTTATTCCGGCCAGACGATTGTGATCAAATTCGGTGGTCATGCGATGGGTGATCCTGAATATGTGAGTGCCTTTGCCAGTGATATTGCATTGCTGGATCAGGTTGGAACACGTCCGATTGTTGTTCATGGCGGCGGTCCCCAGATCGGTGTGATGCTCGATAAATTGCAAATCGAGTCACGCTTTGTTGACGGTTTGCGGGTGACTGACGAGGCCAGCATTTCGGTTGTTGAAATGGTCTTGGCTGGCGGCATTAACAAAGGCATCGCCGCCGCTATTAGCCGTGCTGGTGCGCGGGCCGTTGGTGTTTCTGGCAAGGATGCCGGTCTTATTACCGCGCGCAAATTGATGGCTATGTCGAAAAGCAGCGATAGCGCGATTGAAGAGGCTGTTGATTTAGGCTTTGTCGGCGAGCCGTCCCATATCGATCGTGATTTGCTGGATGCGCTTAGTGACCGCAATCTGATCCCCGTGGTGGCACCTGTTGGCGCTGATGAACATGGTAAAACTTATAATATTAATGCCGACACCGCCGCCGGGGCGATTGCCGCGGCGATGAATGCAACACGGCTATTGATGCTGACTGATGTGGCTGGTGTATTGGATAAGGACGGCAAGCTGATCGCGGAATTGAAGGTCAGTGAGGCCGAAACATTGATCCGCGATGGCACTATATCGGGTGGGATGATTCCAAAAGTCGAAACCTGTATCGATGCTGTTTTGGGCGGGGCCGAAGGCGCGGTAATCATGGATGGCCGCGTACCACATGCCGCTTTGATCGAGCTATTTACCAATCACGGCACGGGGACGCGTATTTCGGCCGATTAACGATGTACCAGCGAAAGATCAGTCGGCTATTTAGACGAGTTCTTTGCGTTAGAAAGTATGAATAGTAATGACTAGATCTACAGATAATACGGGTGGCACGGCTGATATCGCGGCGAAAGCGCCTCATTTATTTCCAACTGGCGAAATCAATGATTGGGTGTTTGATCTGGACAACACGATTTATCCAGCGGCATCGAATTTGTTTGTGCGGGTGGCGGTGCGGATCACTGAATTTGTCGCGATGCATTTCAAAGTGCCAGAGGATGAGGCAAAAATCATTCAAAAGGCCCTGTTCCAGCGTTATGGCACGACGATGCGCGGTTTGATGGTTGAAGAGGGGCTGGCCCCCGCTGATTATTTGCATTTTGTGCATGATATTGATGTGAGCGATTTGCCTTTTGAGGCGGATCTTGACCGGATGCTGGCCGCATTGCCGGGCCGCAAACATATTTTCACCAATGGCACGGTTCCGCATGCTGAGAACATTTTGAACGCTTATGGTATCCGCCATCATTTCGATCAGATTTTTGACATTATCGGCGCCGATTATGTGCCAAAGCCGGAAACAATCGCATTTGAGCGTTTTGTCGATACCACCGGCATTGACCCAACGGGTGCGGTGATGATCGAGGATATGGCGCGCAATCTGGAACCAGCCGCCGCGCTGGGCATGCGCACCGTATGGCTGGCCAGTGATATTGAATGGGCGGCAAAGGGCGCGGATGAAGATTATGTGCAATATGTGGCACCGGACTTGAAAAGCTTTCTCTCAGCCCTTGCCATTCCGGCTTGAAACGCCGATATCTGCTAGAGAAAATAAAACTGAAGGGGCGGCCTCTATTAGCCGCTAATGCATAGGAGATCCAAAATGACGATTGCGCAGCTTGAACAGGAAATTGATGCCGCGTGGGAAGCCCGCGACACGATCAATCTGGAAACCAAAGGCGCCGTTCGTGATGCCGTGAATGAGGCCCTGAACATGATGGATAGTGGCCAATTGCGGGTCGCCCAGCCAACAGGCAATCACCAGTGGCAAGTCAATCAGTGGGCCAAAAAGGCCGTGCTATTGTCATTCCGTCTGAACGATATGTCGTTGATCGAGTCTGGTGTGGATTTCCCCGGCGCGGGCGGATCTACCTTTTGGGATAAAGTGCCGTCAAAATTCGCCGGTTGGGGTGAAAACCGTTTTCGTGAAGCAGGTTTCCGCGCTGTGCCGGGCTGTGTCGTGCGGCATTCGGCGCATGTGGCCCCCGGCGTTGTGATCATGCCTAGCTTTATCAATCTTGGCGCCTTTGTTGATAGCGGCACCATGGTTGATACATGGGCAACCGTTGGATCATGCGCCCAGATCGGCAAGAATGTGCACCTCTCAGGCGGTGCCGGTATCGGCGGCGTGCTAGAGCCATTACAGGCTGGACCTGTGGTGATTGAGGATGATTGTTTTATTGGTGCGCGTTCAGAAGTTGTGGAAGGCGTGGTCGTAGAGCAAGGCGCGGTTCTATCCATGGGTGTCTTTATCGGCGCATCGACAAAGATCGTAAACCGGGTCACGGGCGAGGTTCACATGGGCCGCGTGCCAGCCTATTCGGTTGTGGTTCCAGGCGCATTGCCGGGCAAGCCGCTGGCTGATGGATCACCGGGACCGTCATTGTCTTGTGCGGTAATCATCAAACAAGTTGACGAGAAAACCCGTTCGAAAACATCGGTCAATGAGTTGCTGAGAGACTAATGGCCGACCTATCGCATGCAGTAGATTTAACCAAACGCCTAATCCAATGCCCGTCTGTGACGCCGGCAGAGGGCGGCGCTTTGGATTTGCTGCAAGGCGAGTTAACGGCGCTTGGTTTTGAATGCACACGGTTGCCATTTGGTGAAGGTGCGGCGCGGATTGATAATTTGTTTGCCCGCATTGGCACTGGTGGCCCGCATTTCTGTTTTGCCGGACATACCGATGTGGTTCCTGTTGGCGATCTTGCCGATTGGCAGTTCGGGCCGTTTTCTGGCGACATTGCCGATGGTAATCTTTATGGACGCGGCGCGGCGGATATGAAGGGCGGCGTTGCGGCCTTTGTTGCGGCGGCGGCGCGTTATCTTACCACCAATCCAGAGACTATCGGCGGTGATAGAGGATCCATTAGCCTGTTGATTACCGGTGATGAAGAAGGTGACGCGATTAATGGCACGGTAAAGATGGTTGAGTGGGTCCGCGATAATGGGCATATCCCCGATATGTGCCTTGTTGGCGAGCCAACCAATCCCGATGCTATTGGCGATGTGATCAAGAATGGCCGCCGTGGTAGCCTATCCTGCCAGCTCGAGGTTGATGGTGTGCAGGGGCATGTTGCCTATCCGCATCTGGCCGATAATCCGATAACCCGATTAACCGCGATGCTGGCGCCGGTAAATGGCTGTGAGCTGGATGGTGGGACCGAATTTTTTGATCCATCAACGGCGAATGTGACCAGCATTGATGTTGGCAATGATGCCGGCAATGTTATTCCGGCACGGGCAAAGGCGCGTTTCAATATCCGCTTTAATACCGAACATACGGCGGATGGATTGATTGGCTGGTTAGAGGAGCATTTCAATCGTGTTGGCGGCAATTGGACGGCGAATTGGCGCGCTTCGGCGCATCCGTTTTTAACCGCGCCCGGTGCATTGACCGATGCTATTGCCGATGCCAGCGAACAGGTAACAGGACGCCGCCCACAGCTCTCGACCACTGGCGGCACTTCTGATGCACGCTTTATCACGGCGATCTGTCCAGTTGCCGAATTTGGCCTCGTCGGGCGCACTATGCACAAGATTGACGAGCATGTTGCGGTTGCAGATATTGATTTGCTAGCCGATATTTATACGGCGATCCTTGGCAATTATTTTAAAGGCTCTTCATCCTGATGGAACATTATGCATCGTCCCTAGCCCCGCGAGTGGTTTTTACTTATATCGGCAGAACGGTGTTGGTGATGCTCGGTCGGTTGCCGATGAACGCGGCTTATCTGATGACGCCGAGCGGATTGTGGCAGGCCATTTGGACATCGGTGATTATCGCCTTTGTGGTGTCGCTCTACCCGGTATCAGGGGTTGGCACTGGATTTCTGCTGGCCAAGGTAGCGGCGCAAATTATTGCAATGGTGCTGCTTAGCTTGCTGGCGATGAATGTGCTGACGCGGATGGGCCTTGCTGACAAGATTTTTGACTATCTGGTGCCGTTTATCTGGGTACAGAATGTGCAATATCTGGCGGCTGGTTTGGCCGCTTATGCGATGATGCTGGGTGGTTCGGATCAGATGCCGATCATCTTCTTTGGCCCGCTTCTTGTCTGGACCATTTATTGGCTATGGCGTGCTGGCCGCGATCAAATTGGCCGTGGCGGCTGGGTTGCGACCGGATTTTTGCTATTATCGCTAATTGTTGATTCGGTTGTTACGTTTGCCCTATTGTCGCGCGTTCACAGCGCGGCCGGATAACCAACAGCCGTTAGATATAATCCCTCAGGCGGTGCTTTTGGACCGGCGGCGGCACGGTCACGCGCGGCCAAGGCAGTGGCTACATCATCTGGTGTCCATTTACCCATCCCAACGAGCGCCAATGTACCGGTTATATTTCTGATCTGGTGATGCAAAAATGACCGCGCGCCCGCATGGATGTGAATTTCTTCGCCAACTTGTTCAACGCGCAGATCATCCATCGTACGCACCGGACTTTCGGCTTGGCATTGGGTGGCCCGAAAGCTGGTAAAATCATGCGTGCCGATGAGGTGCTTTGCCCCTTCATTCATCAATGCCGGATCGAGCGGCTGGCGGTGATGCCATACGCGGCCCTGATCCAAAGCGGGCGGTTGGCGGCGCGGCAGGATACGATATAGATAGCTACGGCTGATGGCGGAAAAACGCGCATGGCTCTCGGCGGACACTTCGCGCGCGGCAATAATGGAAACCGGCCATTCACCGATGAGCGCGTTGATTGCCTCTTGCACACGGTTTGCAGTGAATTTGTCGGGCACATCAATATGCGCCACCTGTCCGGTTGCATGAACGCCGGAATCGGTGCGTCCGGCCCCCTGTACCAATGCCTCTTCCTGCATCATCGAGGTTGCGGCCTCTTCGATGACTTGCTGGACCGACATGCCGTTGATCTGTCGCTGCCAGCCAACAAAGGGTGTGCCGTCATATTCGATGGTGAGAAAAATCCGCCGCATTAGCTAGCCACTACATCAAAGTCAGCAAAAACCGTACCGGCCCTCACAGCCTGCCCATTCAGAAAATCGGCTGCGGGCATCGGCTTTTTCCCGGCAGGCTGGAGCATATCTAGTGACAGGATGCCGCCGCCAGTGGCCATTTGCATACCGCCATCTGCGCCCTGACCTAAAAACGTGCCGGGGCGATTATCTGCGCCTACATCATCGGTGCGTGAGGCTTTGTCATAATGCGCTTTGGTCACTTTAATGCGGCCCTTTGGTCCGGTGAACCAAGCCCCGGGAAATGGCGAGAACGCGCGAATATGGCGATCCAGAACAGCGGCAGTCTGGCCCCAGTCGATTTGCGCTTGGGCCGGACTGATCTTCGCCGCATAGAGGGCGTTGGCGTCATCTTGAATTTGCTGGCGCTCTAGAATGGCGGGCATGTCATTGACCACATCCAGCAATAGGCTGGCATTCATCGATGCCAGCTTGTCATGCAAACTACCGGCAGTGTCATCATCCGCAATGGCGCATGATTTGGTGGCAAGCACCGGACCTGTATCGAGACCAGCCTCCATTAGCATCGCCGACATACCGGTTTGTGTATCACCAGCCTCAATGGCCCGCTGGATCGGGGCGGCACCGCGCCACCGCGGCAATAATGATGCATGCCCGTTCACACAGCCAAAACGTGGTAGATCCAAAACGGCTTGTGGCAATAGCAATCCATAAGCAACCACGATGAACAGATCGGCGTCAAAGCCAGCCAGTATGCTTTGCTCATCCGCCCCCGATAGGCCGGTCGGGCAATAGGTCGGGATCGATAATGTTTTGGCATGGCGGGCAACCGGCACGGCCCGTTGTTCCATACCGCGGCCGGATTTGCGCGGCGGCTGGGAATAGACCGCAACAACATCGTGCTGGGTGCTAAGAGCATCAAGCGCCGGGATCGCAAAATCAGGGCTTCCCATGAAAATTATCCGGCGGCACGCCATCTCTAATTGCCTTTACTGCCGGAAGATTGGCGCAATCCCTTCATCACCCGCCGGACAATCATGTCGCGTTTGAGGCGTGAAATATGATCGATGAAAAGGACCCCATTCAGATGGTCAATTTCATGCTGGACACAGGCCCCAAGAAGGCCGTCACAGCTCATCATTTGCGCCGCGCCATTGATATCAATATAGCGCACATCGACAATGGCCGGACGTTCCACATCGGCGGTCTGGTCGGGAATTGATAAACACCCTTCTTCAAGGATCGACATTTCATCAGAGCGCGTGACGATTTCAGGATTGATCATCTTATGCAATTCCGGCTCTTCATCACTGCCGCAATCCATTACGATTAGACGCTGGCTCACGTTGATTTGCGGTGCGGCAAGGCCAATGCCGGGCGCGTCATACATGGTGTCGGCCATATCGTCCAACAGCTGGCGCACGCCGTCCGTTACCTCGGCAACAGGCGATGCCACCACCCGCAGAATGGGATCTGGCAAAGTTACAATCGGAATAAGAGCCATCGAATTTTCTTTCTTTTCCGCGCATTTATCGCACAGCGCGGTATCAACTAAACCTTATCGGCACATAGGCTTCTTGAATTAGGGTAAGGTTGCGTTGCAGTCAAGCAACACCCATGCCACAATATCCCCATTAGATTGCCATCCGGATTATTGGCAAAGCATGCGTGCCATTACAGAACCCAGTACAGAACCCAGTACAGAACCCAATACCTAACCCCGCTCTAGTGCAAGATTAATATGGACCAGATATCATGACCAGTCTTTCAATCGCAATCTTTGTTGTGTTGGCCCTGATCCTAGGATTGCTGGCGGTTTTGGTGTTGCGGCGGCCAACGGCTAGCGCGCCATCCGAGATGGGTGAATTGCGCGGACAATTGGCGCAAATGGCGGCGCAATCCGGTGAGTTGCAAAAAATTATCGCATCACAAATGGCCGAGAGCGAAGGACGGCTTGGCCAGCGTCTAGAGCAATCAATGCGTGACCAGAATGAGCGCACCACCAAGTCGCTCACTGGTATGGCGGAAAAGCTAGTGGTGATCACCGAGGCGAATGCGCATATTTCTGAATTAACCGGTCAGGTGACCCAGCTCCAAAACATCCTGTCGAATAAACAGGCCCGCGGAAGTTTCGGTGAAGTGCAGTTGGAAAATCTTGTTCGTGATGCATTGCCTGATAGTGCGTATGAATTTCAGTATTCGCTTAGCAATGGCAAGCGGGTTGATTGCTTTATTACCATGCCTAACCCGCCGGGCTCGGTCTGTATTGATTCAAAATTTCCGCTGGAATCCTATCGGCAATTGACCGCCGCCGGTGACGAGGCAAGCCGCGTTGTGGCCCGCCGCGCGTTGGAGGTGGACGTCAAAAAGCACATCAATGATATTGCCGCGAAATATATCATCCCCGGCGAAACCGCCGAGAGTGCGATCCTGTTTTTGCCGTCCGAATCGGTCTATGCGGAAATTAATCTGCAATTGCCAAAGCTGGTCGAGGCTAGCCGCAAGGCGCATGTCTATATGGCGGGGCCGGATAATTTGATGCTGTTACTGCACACTGTGCGGGCGATTTTGCGAGACGCCCATATGCATGAGGCGGCTGGGCTGATCCAGGCTGAGGTCGATACGCTGATGACGGATATGGTTCGGCTGGATGAACGTGTCGGCAAATTGGCCTCGCATTTCCAACAGGCAGAAAAGGATATTGGCGATATCCAGACATCGACCCGCAAGATTATGTCGCGGGGTGATAAAATTTCGAAAATCGAAGTTGATGACGCCAAGCCAGTTACGCCCACCCCCGATCTGATCAATTAATCGGATAGCTTTACGGGGGAAATATTGCTGGCTAGGTGAGTTTGGAGCGGGCCTTTAGCGCCTGTGCCAGGGTTCCATCATCCAGATAATCCAGCTCGCCGCCCACCGGTACACCATGGGCAAGGCGGGTGACTTCGCGGTTTAAGGGGGCCAAACGATCGGCAATATAATGCGCTGTGGTTTGGCCATCGACGGTCGCGGATAGCGCCAGAATGATTTCTTCAACACCCTCATCGCGGGCGCGGTTGATCAATCGGTCTATATGCAAATCCTCGGGCCCGCGTCCATCGAGCGCACTCAAAGTGCCGCCAAGAACATGATACTGGCCGCGATATACCGCGGCGCGTTCCATGGCCCAGAGATCACCAACATCCTCAACCACGCAAATGCGGCTTTTGTCGCGCCGGTCATCGCGGCAAAGATCACAGGTATCGCCTGTATCCAAATTACCGCAATTGGCACATTCACGAATTTGCATGGCGACATCATGAAGTTCCTGCGCCAAGGGAACCATCAGTCTCTCGCGGTTTTTCAGCAGGAATAGTAAAGCGCGGCGGCCAGAACGTGGGCCAAGTCCGGGCAGACGCCCTAGCTTTTTGATCAGCGTTTCGAGTTGGTTACTCATATTAGAAAGGTAGTGACATACCCGGCGGTAAAGGCAATCCGCCGGTAATGTCTTTCATCTGTGCGGCCATCTCGGCATCCGCAGCGGCTTTGGCGTTATTACTCGCCAGACAGATCATATCTTCCAGCGTGTCAATCTCGCTTGGGTCGAGCGCGTCAGGATCGATGTTAACCGATTGCATGATACCCTTGCCGCTCATCGTGACGGTAACGGCACCGCCGCCAACGCTGGCGCTAAAGCTGCGGTTTTCCATCTCGCTCTGCAAGTCCTGCATGCGCGATTGCATCTCCTGCACCTTTTTCATCATGCCAGCCATATTCTTCATCATTGGTCAGCCTCTCCCTCTTGTGCCGGCAAATCTTGTTCGGGCATATCCTGTTCGGTCATATCCTGTTCGGGCATATCGGATGCGGTGTCATCGCTCTCGACGGTCTTTATGTCTTCTATTTCGGATCCGGGAAAAATTTCCAGAATGGCGGCAACGACCGGTGTCTTGGCGATATTGGCGCGCTTTGCTTCTTGCTGTTCTTGGGCCACTTGCGCCAAGGTTGGACCGGCCTCACCATCAGATAGCGAAACCAGCCAGCGCTTGCCTGTCCATTGGCTAAGATATTTTGCAAGGTCACCAGCCAGTTGATCCGGCGCATTATTGGTTAGGGCAATTTGCAATGATCCGGGCTGGATTGAAACAAGCCGAACGTGATTGCGAATCCGTGCCGCTAATAGCATTTCACCCTTTTCCTCGGCCAAACCCATTACATCAGCCAAACTTTCAGGCTGTTTGATTTCGGCGTCAACAGGGGCGTCAACCGGGGAGCCAGCAGGGGATTCAACTTGGGATTCAACAGGGGCGTCAACTGGGGATTCAACTGGGTCGTCAACTGGGTCGGCCATATCGAGGGCCCGACCACCAGCGACAGAACCACTAGAGGAGCCTGATGCGGGCATAGGTGGCGCGGTTGGGGTGGGCGCAGGCGGTGATGCTGTTGTAGTTGCTGGCGCACTGGCCGTTGTACTTGTTGGCGTACTGGCCGGTGTACCGGTAGGCGCCGCGTTTGGTAGCTTTTGCAAAATATCGCCGGGGGTCGGCATATTGGCGGTATGGGCCAAGCGGATAATCATCATCTCACAAGCCGCGGCAGGTTGCGGTGCGGCGATGATTTCGGAATGGCCTTTGAGCATCATCTGCCATGCGCGGCCAAGCTTAGCGATGCCCATCGCCGCTAGCTCGCTGATCATCTCGCGCTCGCCTTCGATACTATCTTCGTCATTGCCGCCAGCGGCTTTCATGCTCGCCTGATGGACAAGATCGAGAAGATCGGCCATGACCATTTCAGGCTCGGCGCCGTTTGCATAGGCGGTGTTAAAGGCGGCGAGGCTCTGGGCGGTCTCACCGGCAAGCGCATGGGTAAGAATAGCCACCGATTCGCGCCGACCCGGACGGCCCAGCATATCGGCAACAGACGCGCTGGTGAGTTTGTCGGCGGTCATCGCCGCGGCCTGATCCAGCATCGACAGGGCGTCACGAACGGACCCTTCGGCGGCTCTGGCGATAGCGGCTAAAGCTTCATCTTCAACCGCAATCGATTCCTTTTCACAAATCATCCGCAAATGATCGGCGAGCATCGATGACGGAACCCGGCGCAAATCATAACGCTGGCACCTAGACAGGATGGTAACGGGTACTTTGCGGATCTCGGTCGTCGCAAAGATAAATTTGACCGCGTCAGGCGGCTCCTCGAGCGTCTTGAGCAAAGCGTTAAACGCGCTCTTTGACATCATGTGCACTTCGTCAATGATATAGATTTTATAACGTGCTGATACCGCGCGATAGCCGACACCTTCGATAATTTCGCGGGCATCATCAACGCCCGTATGACTGGCGGCGTCCATTTCCAAAACATCAACATGGCGCCCGGCGGCAATCGCCTGACAGGGCTCACAAACGCCGCATGGCTCCAGCGTTGCATCACCAGTGCCGTCTGGCCCGATACAATTTAGACCTTTGGCGAGCAATCGTGCGGTTGAGGTTTTGCCAATGCCGCGCACACCAGTGAGCACAAATGCATGGGCTAGGCGTCCAAGTGACAGGGCATTGCCGAGGGTGCGCACCAGAGCGTCTTGACCGATAAGCGCAGAGAACGTCTCGGGGCGGTATTTGCGTGCCAGAACGCGGTAGGCAATAGGGGCCTCTTGGTTCATCGTCACACTATACC
>Ga0209654_1002265_pt1 | contig 13587 bp, 16 predicted proteins | sample SaaInl1SG_22_DNA_FD_184646 | JGI IMG/M metagenome (GOLD analysis project Ga0209654, IMG submission 184646) | Marine microbial communities from expanding oxygen minimum zones in the Saanich Inlet - ESP_161SG_22_DNA (SPAdes) (version 2) | ecosystem: Environmental > Aquatic > Marine > Intertidal... | reverse complement strand
TCAACCTTTAAATATAAAAATTTATCAACATAAAACCTAAAACCTAAAACCTAAAAAAAAAGTAGTAACATATATATATATCATAAAAATAAAAAGACATAAAAATAAAAAAATTTTGAAAAAAAAAATTTTTTTTGAAAAAGTTTTTGAAAAGGCATTATTTTTTCCCCTTATTTTCAAATTTGAAATACCCAAAATCAAAAGTTGTTTTTGCTTTTAAATATAAAATTAATTGTTAATATCCATTTCAGATAAATTTCTCCTCGTATTCTCTAATAAAAAAATGACATCGATTTAAAATAATATCACATATACTACATTATTATTACTAAAACAATGGGTCCCAAAGGAAAGAAGTATGTTAAGCTCAATCCTCGTGAACACGTTCTCACTCGTCCCGGTATGTACATTGGCTCACTAGAACCAGATGCTGCAAACACTTGGGTATATTCAAATAATGAGATGCAGAAGAAGGACATTCAATATGTTTCAGGTCTATACAAGATTTTCGATGAGATTCTTGTGAATGTCTTGGATCATATTGTTCGTCTTAAGTCTCACGAAGATAGTAAAAAAGTAAAAGAAGTCAAAATCAATATTGCAGAAGACGGTACCATTACAGTCTATAATGACGGTGAAGGTATCGAGATTGTCAAAGATGACGATTATAACATGTATGCACCAGAATTAATTTTCGGGAACATGCTAACTTCGAGTAATTATGATGATGACGAAGAAAAGATTATTGGTGGTCAGAATGGCATTGGTGCAAAAGCATGTAATATTTACTCCAAGTCTTTTGAAATTGAAACAGTCGATTACAAAAGGAAGAAGAGTTACAAACAATGCTTTTCCAATAACATGAAAGACCGCACTGAACCAGTAATTGAAAAATATACGAGATACCCATACACAAAAATTACATTCCTTCCTGATTATGAGAAATTTGGTATGAAAAAGCTAACAAATGATATGAAAGAACTTTTCACAAAAAGAGTATATGATGTATGTGCTTTGACTGATCCAAATGTCAAGGTATTTTACAATGACGAAAAGATTGACATCAAGAGTTTTGAGAAATATGTGGATCTTTACATTGGAAACAAAACTGACCACCCTCGTGTGTTTGATGGTTCAAACGAACGCTGGGAAGTTGGTGCAAGTTATTCCGATGATGGATTTTCACAAGTATCGTTCGTCAATGGTGTTTGCACTCAAAAGGGTGGTAAACATGTTGATTATGTGGTAAATCAGATTACCAAAAAGCTCATTGACATGGTTCAAAAGAAAAGGAAAATTACATTGAAACCCCAACATATCAAAGATCATTTGTTTGTGTTCATTAAGAGCACTATTGTTAATCCAACTTTTGATAGTCAAACGAAAGATAATTTGACTACTCCAGCAGCCAAATTCGGTTCAAAATTGGACATTGATACCAAATTCATTGAGAAGCTTTATAAGAGTGGGATTGTTGAAAAAGCCATTTCACTCACGAGCATCGATGATGATAAAAATGCCAAAAAGACTGATGGTAAGAAGAAGAGTTCGATTCGTGTCAACAAATTGGATGATGCGAATTGGGCTGGAACTGCGAAGAGTCAACAATGCCGGCTCATTCTTACAGAAGGAGATTCGGCAAAGACGATGGCGGTATCTGGACTATCAGAGGTTGGTCGTGATAAATATGGTGTATTTCCATTGAAGGGAAAAGTAATGAATGTAAAAGATGTGACACAAAAGAAGATTTGGGAAAATGATGAGATTTCCAACCTTAAAAAGATTCTTGGTCTAGAAACTGGGAAGGTCTATACTGATATAAAGGATTTGCGTTATGGATGTATTCAACTAATGACAGATTCGGATGTAGATGGTAGTCACATTAAGGGTCTTATCTTCAATTTGTTTCATACCCTATGGCCATCACTCTTGGAGATTAAAGGGTTTTTCTCCTCTATCATGACACCAATTATCAAAGTCACAAAGGGCACTAACGTGAAGAAATTCTATAATTTAACCGATTATGATAATTGGAAAAACAATACAAACACTACTGGTTGGAATATTAAGTATTATAAGGGTCTTGGTACTTCAACAAGCAAAGAAGCAAAGGAATACTTTCGTGAGATGAACATTTTGACATATGATTACGAGGATAAAGAAACTGATCAAAGTATTGAACTGGCTTTCAATAAGAAGAAAGCTGATGATAGAAAAGATTGGATTGGTCAATATGATAAAAACAGAATTATCTCGTTTGATAAGGATCTATGTAATCGTGTTGGATACTCTACTTATGTGAATAATGAATTGATTCACTTTTCAGTTTACAATCTTGAAAGGGCTATTCCGAGTATTTGTGATGGATTTAAGAAAAGTATTAGGAAAATCATGTATTGTTGTTTCAAGAGAAAACTTCATAATGAAATTAAGGTGGCGCAATTATCTGGATATGTGAGCGAACACGGTGCTTATCACCACGGTGAAGCGAGTCTCCAAGAGGCTATTATTGGAATGGCGCAAAATTATGTGGGTTCAAATAATGTGAATCTTCTCATGCCCAATGGACAGTTTGGAACCAGGATTGCTGGTGGGAAAGACAATGCTTCTCCGAGATATATCTTTACATGTCTGAATCCTATTGTGAAACACATTTTCAAGGAGGATGATTTCGATGTTCTTACATATTTGGATGATGACGGGACGTTGATTGAGCCAGAATACTACGTTCCTGTTATTCCAATGGTGCTTGTAAATGGTGCTATTGGTATTGGAACAGGATTTAGCACAAACATTCCTTGTTATGATCCGAAAGAAATCATCAATAATTTGAAGAGAATGTTGAATGGTGAAGAACCATTGAACATGATTCCTTGGTATAAAGGATTCATTGGTGATATAACCGATAAGGAAAGTAGAGGTAAATATAGAAAAATCTCTGCGACAAAAGTTGAAGTGACTGAGCTTCCTATTCAAGTGTGGACAGAAGATTTCAAGAATCATTTGGATGGTTATATTGACAAGCACCCTAAGATATTGAAAGATTACGAAAGTCATTATACAGAAACATCTGTTAAGTTTATCCTTCAATTCCAGAGTTCGTCTGTCCTAGATGACCTATTGAGAGAAACAGATGGAACAAATAAGTTTGAAAAAGATTTCAAAATGATTAGCACACGAGCTGTAAATACGAATAATATGCATTTGTTTAATAGAAATGGTGTTATAACAAAATATGCTAATGTTTCAGAAATTTTGAAGGAGTTCTATGATGTTCGACTTGAATATTATGTGAAACGTAAAGAACATAAGCTGAATCAATATGAGAAAGAGTTGTTGAATCTTGATAGTAGAATCAAATTCATTATGAGTATTATTGATGGAAAGCTTAAGGTGGCAAATGGAAAGAAAGAGGATATTCTAAACTTCTTGGAGAAGAATAAGTTTCCTAAAATGAATGATAAATATGATTATCTGATTAATATGCCAGTATATAATCTTACATATGAGAAGAAAGAAGAATTATTGAAGGAATTCAATAATAAAGATTCTCAATATGAAATGTATAAGAAAAAGACTATTGAAAACTTGTGGATGGATGATTTGTCTGAACTCGAAAAGCATTTAAAAAATGATAAATAATTATATTGAAACAACATAATTGAATCGATTGTCGAAACAAATATGGAGCTAGTTCCTCTTGGTAAATTTGAGGTCACACCTTATAGAATTTCTACAATGACAGTGACAGGGAGTATAAATAGTAACATCGATCTACATAAGTTATTTGATCATATTGATATAGAAAGTTATGATAATATTAAATACATGGAATATGGTGCAAATAAGAATGAGCATCATTTTAAAGGAGAATTAGCAAAAAAAAATAAAAAACAACAAAAAAAGAGGTTTGATAATCAAATGACTTTACATATGTATGATGATAAATATAAATATAACATTAAACTGTTTAAAAATGGCAATGTGCAAATGACTGGTGTGAAGGATGTCGATAAAGGTAAAAATATTATTGATGAATTGATTAAAATTTTGAAAATTAACAATAAGACTTGTAAAGATAACGAAAAAATTGTTTTAGAAGAAGATAAAATGAAAAACACTAATTTTGATACAAGATTGATTAACTGCGATTTTAAAGTGAGTTATAAAATTAACAGGGGACTCTTGCATAAACTTTTAACTCATAAATATGGCATGACTTGTTCTTATGAGCCTTGTATTTATCAAGGCGTTAAGCTATCATTCTTTATGAATGATTACTCAAATAATGGTATTTGCTCTTGTGTGAAGAAATGCTTGGGTAAGGGGGCAAATACTATTTGTAAAAAAATTACAGTAGCGATATTTCAAAGTGGTTGTGTTACCATTACAGGTTCTAATGACATTTCACAACTGAATTATGTGTATAATTTTATGACAGAGTTGTTGGAGGAAAATATGGAAGATGTTTATCAGCATACGTATAGATTGAAAAATGCAACTGAGAGTTCTACTGACTAGATTTTACATTCATTAAGTTCATTAAATTTTGGTTCATATGTTCTAAGTTTGTATTAATTTTTTTTAGTATTTCAGCTACATTTTCTGGTTCACTACCACCAGTTTGTAAAAATTTAGTGAGTCTGAAATACAATGGATCGACGTTGAGAATAGCATCAGTATCTAAGGATGAAACGGATGAAGCATCGTCTGGCTCGGACCTGTAACCATCACCACCACCAAACATACTACCCCCATCGCTTTTTTCATCAACTTCATTTTTATATTCAGCTTCTTGTTCAGCTTCTTCTTCACCTTCTTCTTCACCTTCTTCTTCACCTTCTTCTTCACCTTCTTCTTCACCTTCTTCTTCACCTTCTTCTTCACCTTCTTCTTTACCTTCTTCTTTACCTTCTTCTTTACCTTCTTCTTTACCTTCTTCTTCAGGAGGAGTAGGTGTTTGAACAGAAGGAGTAGGTGTTTGAACAGGAGGAGTAGGTGTTTCAACAGGAGGAGTAGGTGTTTGAACAGGAGGAGTAGGTGTTTCTTCTTCAGCAGTACCACCATATATTATGGCATTATCTTGGTCGGAGTCATAATCATCATTTACATATACAATTTTACTTTCAGTCATTTTTATTTTAATTTAGATAACATAAAAATATTAAATTATGTACGCTTATTAAAAAATTATTATATTAGATAAAGTAATGAAAATGATAAAACAAGCTTACATTCTATTGTTTGTACTGGTGTTAGTGGCTATTCTTTTAAATAAAGATATCATTACAAAATCAAAGAGCAATTTCTACGTCTTTTTGTTGAGTGTAACAACGGTAATATCTACACTTTACATGAATACTAGAATTGTTGAGAATTTTGAAGAAGGAGCTCAAGCACCACCAACAGTAGAAAGTGCACCTGTGGAAACTGCACCTACAGCTGACTCAACACCAAGCACAACAACTAGTTCAGATAGTTCAAGTTCATTGGTATCTAATAACCGTATTGAAAAAAATTTCTTTGATGATGATTTTGAAGATGAGTTTGTAAAAAAATTCGGCAATAATCAATTAAAATATTACGTGTCAACTTTTGATAGAAGTAAAATAGATATGGAAAATAATTTACTAATGAATCACGTGGATTTATCGACAGAAAACAATAATCTCACTGTTCCTGTATCACTTAAAGAGAAATTACAACAATCGGATGGTTTAATGATAAATTACACTAAGCCATTAAGAACTATTACACCCAAGCAGCTTGGTTTTAACCATAATACATTTACTATTATGTGGTATGCTAAATTTTTACCTATAGTATCATCTACTACTGGAGAAAAGAAAAGGGTATTTTTCTTGAATATTCCTATTCATTCTGGACAAGAAGGAACAATGGTTGGAATAGAGTATGAATTCCAGCCACAATTTGTGAATCCATCTATAAGAATTCATTGGGGTGGAAAAGATGGAAGCACGGGAAATGATAATGATTTAAGTAACAACGTATATGAATGGAGTTCTACAACTGAAATGAAAGATATGAATTTTAATTTCTTCGACAATAACTATCATCTTTTCACATTAATAAGAGATAATACAGGGTTAAAATTAATACTTGATGATCAAGATCTAGGATTACAACCTTTGATTGCTATTTCACAATCGGAATTACCAGCGAATTTAAAAACTCTCCCTGATTACAATGACATAAATTATAAAATACGATTGAATGCTAGTGTAGCTGAACCAACACCGCCATCTGATAGCGGGGGCGAAAAATCTCCTGATATAGCATTAAACTGTCTTTTAAATGCTCTGGCTATATTTAACTCTGCTCTAACTTTATCTCAAGTGAACGTTATTTATGAATATTTTGAAGATACTAAATATAAATTAGATGAAAGATTTGTGGATATAAAAACTAAAATTGATGAGGCGAAGAACTTAAAAGCTTGTCCATTCGCAGAAAAAGCTTTATGTAAAACAAACAATTGTGGTTCTATAAATGATTGGACCAATAACAACGAAATAGTTAAAAACGAGGATTGTTTTAAAGATGTAGTGGCTTACTGTAAAGAGAATAGTGGAGATACAATGTGTAGTTTCTTTGATGAAAATAATATTCTAAGTGCATCTAGTATAATTAATAACAAAACTGCTGAAGAAATCAATAAAAAGATAAGTGATCAATTAACAGAAGAAGAAGAATTGGTACAACAGTTGAGAAAGATTGGTTTGAATAATGTATATTTAGACAAATCTTTAAGAGCCAATGGTAAATATTCTAATGAAATAAACGAATTAATTGATAAGATTTATACACAAAAACAAATGAATATGAAAGGTATTCAAGATTTATATGATGCGGATTCGGAAGAACCTAGTATAGAAAGACTGAACGCTGATAAAATATTGAAAGGTGAGTCACCTGCTAATAAAAGGGACGAATCTACATCCAAAGTTGATGCTACGGATGAAACCGAAACAAAACCTAAAAAAAAAGCTAGAGATATAAATCTCTTGAAAGCCGAGGATTTAGACTACGGTGATTTCGAAACAGAAATGAAAAAATATGATGATGAAAAAAAGTCAGAGTTAGAGAATTCTGATGATAAAAAGAAATCATTCGTTGGAAAATTATTCAATTTCTAAGCTGGTGGTCTTAAACCCCAAAAGCTATTAACATTATTAATGTTTTTAAATTGAGAATCTCTTAATATTTTTTCTTGTGATCTAATTTCTAAATTAGATTCATTGTCATAGAACATTTCATTATGATTGGTATGATGTCTTAAAGTTCTTATGTTATTGATAATTTTATCGAGTTCGATCTTTAATGTTTTTTCCACTCTTTCAAAAGAGTAACTTAAGAGAACATATGGGTTTTCAAGTTCATTTGAGAAATCTTCATAATAGGAATTTGGATGAGCTAATTTGATAACAAATGAATTACTAGATGATAATTTGACATGTCCAATATTGGGTGTGTTATCATAAGCTTGTTTTTTTGATGCATATGGTAAAGCAGAACCACTGAAACTTGATCTATAATCTGGGGGACTAGGTGCTATAAAGTGAACAATATTACCATCAATTTCAGAAGAGAATTGTCCTTCAATAACTAGATCTTTTCCATACGTATATACTTTATATCTACAATCAGTCATTATTATATTTTTAAAACATTTTTATCTTCCGAGTCCTAGACCATTTTCATCATTCATTACAAATTTGCAAGAATTTTTGTCACAGACTTGTTTGACTTTTTCGGGAAGCATTGTCGAAGGTTTGGGTTCTTTAGCACATTTGGAACTTACAAATCTGGAGTTTGTTGTTCCAATGATAGCTTCAGCGTTGTTCATTAAAAACATTCTTTCATCATAGCTTGTCATATTTGTAAGTTTTTGGCATTTAGATCTGTAGTCTGTAAAAGCTCTACCGTCAGCCATTCTATCAAAAGGAGCTAAATCAAATACTGTTTCTTCAGATTCTTTTTTTTGTGAAGGTCGTGTTCCACATTCGTTACAAGTAGCCATAGTGTTTTATTATATAACATTATATTTTTATTGCGATTCTAATATTTTTTGAAGAATTTCATTTTTGTTACCTTTTACTGGTTTTCCTGAAATAGATCTTAGAATACTTTTTAGTTCAGGAAGTTGTTTAGTGGATAGTTCAGATTCTGTGTAAGTCTTTTTTTCAGGTGTTCTAATAATTTTGATGTCATCATCTTCAATACTTTCAACTTTTGTTTCTTCATTAACACCTTCAACTTTAGTAATTTCATCAATTGTGTCTTCTAATACGACTTGTGACATGTCTTCTTGATTAACACTTGGTTCATCTACCACAATTGAATCAATTATATCTTGAGCAACAACACTGCTTTCTAATGAATCACTTAAACCATTGAGCTTACTCATAATGTTATTAATTTGTTCAGAATTAACGGAAACTACTTCATCATCTTCATTTTTTGCAACAGCGCAAAAAGTATTAATGGTATTAATGGTATTATTCACTTGTTCTTCAGATTGCAGCTTCATGTTAACTACCTCGTTCTTTAAAACTAGAACTTGTTGTTGAACGGCAGAAATCATTCTATAGAGAATAAAACAACCGATGATGAAAACTGATAATATAATGATGTTTTGCATATTCATTTTGGTATTTATAATTTGCTTTGGCATTATTTTATACATACCGAACTTATTTATTTAAGTGAATTAAACACAAGTGAATATTTACACACAAGATAATATTTCATCTTTTATATTGTTGGCTAGATCTATGATATCTTCATTAAATTTGTTATATTTCAATATGTCTAATGCAACATACTGTTTGCTGATACCTTTGGATATTTTATAATCGTAACATATAGCATTATTATTTTTCTTTGAGCAATCGAATTTATACAAATTAAATGATGATTTTTTATGCAATTTGGTTAAATATGGAAAGTGTGTAGTAACATATAAAATACAGTTATTACAATCTGCTAAATGTTTTAGAATTGAATAAGCACCACTTATACCTTCAACAACATTTGTGCTATTGAATATTTCATCCATGAAGAGAATAACTTTTTTATTCTTATTATTCCTAACATAGTCAATATTGTGTTTACACCTATACATCTCGGCTTCAAATAAGGATTCATGCCCAGTACTATCTGGGATATTTATTTGTGAACCAATATACTCAAATGGAGTAATAATACTTTCTTCAGATGCACAAAATGTAATAGTTTGAGATAACATAACATTGATAAGAACCGATTTTATAAACGTTGACTTTCCAGCAGCATTTGGTCCTGTAACAATAGTATTTCTATTAGAGCATTTATTCGAAAATGAGTTTTTAATAGGATTATTATTTAAACAAATGTGCCACAATTCTTTAAAATGCGTATAAGGTATTTTAGTATCGAAATCATAAGATGTTGGGTATAACTGTAGTTCTTTTATTGTAAGTTTTATAGAGTGTAATGTATCGAAAATAAATACTTGTTTCATCATTTCATCCAATGCATTTGTATGATTTGTAATGTTTTTATAATGCTTTAATTGCAATCCAAAGTCTGATAGTAATATGGGTCTATTCCTGGAAGGCGTATTGAAATCATCTACTGTGATTTTTTTTATACTGTAAAAGGGATTAGAACTGAATGTGTTATATAAAGATTCATAAGATTCATAAATCTTGTATATGTTATTCATATGGTTAGTAATGATTCTGGTTATAAGAAGAGTGTGTTTTGATGTATCTATTGATTGCATGATTCCTTGAAAATAGAACACTATCGAGGAAATGTATGAAATATAAGAGATTGTTTTCAATAAATTACTACCATCATTATTGCTATATAAGTTAGCTGTAGATACTTGATATAAGGTTTTTATGTATGTTTTAAATGGTATATTAAATTTGAACTTGAACTTTAAAATTAAATATGGCAAGATGAAATAAATGATTGGGGACATAATTCCAATAGTTGGTGACAATAAGATGTAGTAAATGTTTTTGGTTGTTAGTGAAAGTGATGAAGAGTTAGCATATTTGAATATCCACCACGAGAAGTATACAGTTTGAAGAAGTTGCTCCACGTCCTTATCTCTTTTAGTGAGAACCCATTTAATACTTGAAAATCTTTCTACAATATCTCGAAATTGATCTTCATTTTTTTTGAAATTATATGATGAAAAAAACTTCTGTCTTTGGTATAAAATATTTTCATCATATATTGGTGTTGATAATATGTCATTCATGTACATGACCGAGTTCTCAAAATGAAGATTCTTTGCAAATAGACTAGAAATAGTATTTGATGACTGAGAGAACGATTCTATCATTTCAATATCATGTAAAACGTTGTCATTCAATTCTGTCTTCTTTTCAGTTTCAATAAAGTGGGTTTTTTTAAATACTACTTCATCATGATTTTGTATGTTATCAAAATTTTCTTTGTTCTTAAACATTTATATAGTCATTCTTTGAATATTTTAAATGGATTATATAAACATTGTATAAAAACTATGCTTTATTAAATTGGAGACAATGATTGGTATTTTTGTTTATACAATTTTGAACAGTTTAAAGAAAATAATCCAGTAAAATGCTAGACCAAGAACAACATAGAAGATTTGTTCCAGTGTTTGTTGTATACTCGATAGTTTGGAGTCTTTAGAATATAACATGAAGTTGTATATGATAAGGACAATAACGAATTTAACAATATCATTAACAAGATTGAGAAACTCTTTGGGTAAATTTTCAGTAACATTGATGACATATTTTTTTTCCGAATTATTATAGGAAACAGATACCATATTTAAATAAAAAAAGATTTTAAAAATTGATTTAATACATAATATATATTGGATAGTGATCACTCATGCTCGTAAAACACAAGAATAATATAATCGATATTCCGAAAGATGAAGGTGAACCTTCAGAAGAGTATAATAAAAGAGTAATATTCATAATTAAAAATATGAACAATAATTCAAGATATTCATTTGATGATTTAGTTGAACTATCCCATATTTATAAATTCAAAGAAACACTCAATTGTTCTTATGATGAAAAAACAGAATCAATTATTGGAGAATTGGTAGATAATTTATATATTAAGCTTTAGTTTTCTTGGGTTTTGAAGATTTGGGTTTTGAAGCAGGTTTTGCTTTGGGCTTGGGCTTGGCCTTAGTTTTTTTCATTTCCGCATCTCTGTTGGAAATGAATTTTTCTAAACTGTTTTTGGCAGCAATGAGACCAAAAGGAACAGCAAGCTTAGACATGTCAGATAAAACCGATCCTCCTTTTGTTCCACACGACGAACGTTTGACAGCTTTTTTAGGTTGTTTAGTTAGGTTCATTTTAAATATTAAGTATATATTTTTTTAAGTTTCATAATTATAATATTCGTGTTCGTCTCCACTGTCATCATCATCATTATTGACCTCTACATACTGAATGTTTTTAACAATAATGTCTATAAACTCATTGCTCTTAGTGTTCATGTCTAAAAGTCCATTGTATAGCGCTTTGTATTTGAGTTGTTCATAAAGGTCTAGAAGTGTATCAAGATTATATGACAAATATATGTCTTCGAAATTCATATTTAAAGATAAAATCTATTGTTATATGTATCAATAATATACGTGACAGAGCAAGTATGACTAAACAAATTGACTATTCAATTTGGCTAGAAGAAAATAAGTATCTTTTAAATAACATATTGAAAGATATTTTTAAATCAATTAATAATATAGATATACCAAAAAGTTTTAATATGGATTTTAGATATAAGGATGAACTGAAGGATGATCTATTGTGGTATATTTATATGAACTCAAGTAGTTCAATTAGAAAAGGCTAAAATAAATATAACAAACAATAAAAGAAAAATACAAAGAACTAATATACTTGTAAAAAAGCAAATGTATGGGAATAATTCATTATAAATCATAGACAGTATTGGTTTTACTATAAAATTCTTAATATTTTTTTTCAATTGTTCAGATTCTAAGTCTTTGAAGAATTCATCTATGAATGCATTCGCATCATCATCCATTTTAATATAATGCGTGATTTTTTAAGCATTAATTAAATACATATATACAAAATAGATGATGTCGAATATTACTTTAAAAGCTAATAAATTTGTAACTACTGAAGGTGGAAAAGTCATTTTTAATTTGTATAATTCTACGATATTTGATTATACAACACAAAGTATAAAGATTAAAAGTAAATCCTTAGACAAGGTATACCCAACACTAATTAGAATTGAAAAAGAAAATAACTTGATGAATTCATTTGAACTTACTGAGAATGGTATAGCTTTGAATATGACTTTTTCAAATACCATTTCTTTAAAAGATATAATCGATAAGCGTAGACGTTATAATGTGGAATGTAGACTATATGATATATCTGAATCTAGGCTGCTATTTAAAATTATAAAAATAGCAGATGCTCAAAGTATTGATGTAGAGATGGTTGCTGAACCTGATTATGTAGATATAATGGACATTCGTAGATCAATACAAACGAAGGTACGTAATATTAAAAATAAAATGGATGAATTGCACACGTTTGATTTGGATAACATGTCATTGTCTGAAATGATTAATTTGGAAGATAATTTATATGATTTTATCCAAAATAATATCTAATTAATAATAAAAATATAGAATGTCGAGAGCCAATTTCATTAACAATCCTGTCATCAGAACTGTCCTAGTAGTTTTAGCCGGTGCCGTGCTTGTGTTCTTAGCTAGTGAATACTACAAAAAAAATATGGTTGAGGTAGCCGAGAAATTTGAAGACACTGTTCCCACAGTAGATGTTGATTCTGACATCGTTAACGTCCCAGCTCCCGAACCTGAACTCAAACAAGAAGTTGTAGGCAACGTTAAAGAACCTGTAGATGAAAAATACCCCGTCCTTCCCTCTGAAGATGACCTTAATGAACAATACAAACCCGTAGACTTCAAACAGTCAAAAGCCCCCAATGACTGTTTCCCTAGAGATAAATTAACTGCTGAGGATTTACTCCCCAAAGATGCCGCTAACAGCAAATGGGCTCAAGTAAACCCCGCTGGTCAAGGTGAACTTAAAAACCAAAACTTTTTAACTGCTGGTTACCACGTTGGTATTAACACCGTTGGTACAAGTCTTAGAAATGCTAACATGCAATTAAGATCTGAACCTATCAACCCCCAAGTTAAAGTATCCCCCTGGAACCAAACTACCATTCAACCTGACCTTAACAGAAGACCTCTAGAAATCAACGAATGTGAATAAATTATTTAAACACATAAGAGCATTAATTTTTTAATTATATATATGAATAATTCTAATGAGTTATTGTTATTATCACTAAAGGATTTTTATTCTAATGAAAATAATGTATCCATATTACTTTCCATTATTAATGGTGAATCAAAAATTTCACTAAGACTAATAGATTGGTTTATTACAAACTATTGTAAAAACAATAAAGATAAGACTAGTGACAAGAATATTACAAGTATATATCAAAACTATAGGGCTCAACTGAAGGCATATAAGAAAA
>Ga0209654_1002264_pt1 | contig 13588 bp, 8 predicted proteins | sample SaaInl1SG_22_DNA_FD_184646 | JGI IMG/M metagenome (GOLD analysis project Ga0209654, IMG submission 184646) | Marine microbial communities from expanding oxygen minimum zones in the Saanich Inlet - ESP_161SG_22_DNA (SPAdes) (version 2) | ecosystem: Environmental > Aquatic > Marine > Intertidal... | reverse complement strand
AGCGTCGTTTCCTGTTGAAATTGGCACTGGCTTATCATAAATAAGGTCGATACTTTCTCTCTGGTAGTATTCAACGGCACCGTCAAGTTTACCTCCAAATAATCCAAATTCAATACCTGCGTTTGTTTGTGCCGTTGTTTCCCAAGAAAGACCAGAGTCAACCAAACCACCAGCGAGTACACCAGTAGTTCCTAATTGGTTCCATCCTGTGTTGAATAAAGTAATGTATGGGAAACTACCGATACCACGGTCATTTCCTGTTTCACCGTATGAAAATTTAACTTTTAAGAAATCAATTTCATCAACGTTTGACAAAAATCCTTCTTTTGATACAATCCAAGAAGCACCAACAGAGTAGAATAAACCATCTCTAACATCTTTGGCAAATTTTGAAGTCACCCCTTGGGTTAAACTTCCTTCTAGGTAGTACTTTTCGTCGAAGTTATATTTCAAACGACCCAATAGGTTTGTAAATCGTTGCTCAACAAAATATCCGTCAACGTCAGATGGAACAGTAGAACCATTTAATATTTTCACATTCGGTAAAAATCCTTCACCAGATGCTCCAAGGTTATCGAACTTATAACTGTTAGCAACATAAATTAAGTCAGCCTCTAGATTATGAGACCCACCAAAACTATTTTTATAGTTTAATTGTTGAATAGCATTTGTTTGCGTAGTAACGTCACGCTGTTGCGTTACACGTCCATTTACACTAGAAGCATAACCGTTATCACGGTCAATATATTCATAGGAGTCATACATATAAGACTGATAAGCTATTGTACTTTTAAACATCAAGTTATCTGAGAACTTAACCTCAGCATATGCATTTGCATTGAAGTCATTTCTGTTGTTATAGATGTCATAATTATACAAAGAGCCATATGCATTTTCATCTTCAAATACCGGACGAACACCGTTAACAGCTTGTCCAGAATTTGCACCGTAGTCAAATATTTTGTTTCCAGCAGAGTCAAGTAAAAAATCACCAGCAGCATCTCTTCTATAAATAGGGAAGAAATTAGGAACATTATATATCCACTGTACCGTACTTGAATAGCCAGAACCAGCTTGGTTTGGTGTATTTGTTTTGGAAACAGAATACCCGACATTCATTCCCGCTTTGATAAACTCGTTTACTTTACTATCTACTTTAATTCTTGTAGCGTATCTATCAAATTTTGTTGTTTCAACGTTACCTTCTTCAGTCAGGTAATTCGTTGAAAAGAAATATGTAGTTGATTCACTACCACCAGATAGATTTACACCAACTTCATTAAATCTTGCTTGGTCATTAATTAAAGCATTTTCCCAGCTTGTATCCCAAAGTGGATTTGTTGCCACTCTTCCGTTTGTTCCTACAGGGTTTGCAGTGCCATATGCAGAGTAACCAATACTAGATCCAAATCCGTTAGTTGCACTTAATCTTGCATCAGCTTCAGAATCTCCATCAATATATTGATATCTGTTTTTCATAGATTCCCAGTATAATTCTGACCAGTTATCTATTCCAAGTGTACGGTGTAAATCAACTGCTTGTGAAGCAACACCAGAGCGTAAATTCACAGAAATTTTAGCTTTTGAATTTAGCTCACCAGATTTGGTTGTAATTAAAATCACACCGTTTGCAGCAAGTGAACCATACAGTGCCGTAGCAGAAGCATCTTTAAGAACAGATATAGATTCTACCTGATCTTGACTAATACTGTTTAGGTTTCCTGCGTAAGGAGCTCCGTCCACAATAATAAGTGGGGAAGCAGCAGCGTTGATTGATCCTACACCACGAATTCTAATTGTTGGATTGGTACCAGGAACACCACCACTGGTGATGATATTAACACCAGGTACAGTACCTTGAAGTGCCTGTGTAATAGAGGTTACTTTTTGATTTTCGATTAACTCTGCATCAATTACGGCAACAGAACCTACCAAAGATTGTTTAGTTTGTGTTCCGTAAGCCGTTACAATCACCTCGTCCAAGCCTGTGTTGTTGGAAAGTGATACGTTAACAGTTGCAGCGTTTACCGTTACTTCAGATTTAGTGTAACCTACATAACTTACCACAAGAACGTCTCCGTTTGCAGCAGCAATAGAATAGTTACCATCAAAGTCGGCAGAAGTAGCCGTTGAAGTTCCTTTTACTACAACTGTAGCTCCAGGGAGTGGCAGACCATCAGCGTCTGTAACGGTTCCTGAAACGGTTTGTTGTGCTAAAGCAACTTGAAACACCATCACGATAGATAATGTTAAAATTTGAATAAATTTAGTTTTCATAATTAAATTGATTGTTAGCAATCATCAAATATGTTAATTAATTGTTAATTAACCAAAAAAATAATAACGTATTTACAGTATTATCATTTAAAAACTGTCTTTAAATGGGTGATAAACTTAAATATCATCGAATTATTACGTTTTTAAAAATGTTGCCGCTTGGTGTTTCTATTTCTAAAATATACATCCCTGCAGCTAAATAGGGTACGTCAAAACGAAAAGAGCTAAGCGAAAACACGTCTTTAGTGGTGCGCTTAATCTCACTGCCACTAAGGCTAAGCAATCTTAATCTGCGGAAAGGTAGTTTGTTGTTTACTGCTGTTACATTAAAATATGCTTCAGCAGGCATAGGCGCCAGTAAAAAATTATTTTTTTGGATGTTTTCCAATTCTTGTGCAGTAGCCATTATGGTTCCTGGTGGTCCAGAAAGAATCAAAGATGCTTCCTGACTTCCGCTGCTTAAAGTACCCTTATGACTTATTTCAATTTTATACGTACCTCCTAGGTTTTCAGCAATTTTTATGTGTTCTAAGTTATCGGCGCTATTATCACCCAAAACAGCAACGGTTTGTTGTGCGTTTGTGGGGAGTTTCCATGGGAAATAGGTGGTGGTGTTTTGAATAATTCTTAAGTCTAAATCATTGACGAGTGTGTTTGTTGCATTTTCTTCCGCATGGGGGTCATACCAGCTCAGTGTAGCCGACAGTATCCCTTGTTCTTGTACTTGAAAATAAAGCGTTTTTGTGTCATTTTCATTCAATTTAAACTCCAATATGGTATTGCTTTCATTTGCATCCTTTTGGATTAGGGCTGCCGCTTTTTCCAAATTTATAGCACCATAACCTGTTTTTACATCCGGTCCTCTGATGTCTAGTGTGTCCCATTGGGTAATATCATCTGCTGTGTGACATAGCAAGGCTTTTGCGGTAGCTCCACGCATAAATACGTTATGGGTTTGTTTGTATAGTTGTTGTAACAATGCCACAGCTGCTGCTGCGCCAGGGGCAGCAAACGATGTACCATTAGTGGCTACATATTTATCCGTTGCCTCAGGATTTTCTTCATCCCAATGTGCAACCCCAACTGCTTGACCAGCAGCACAGATTTCGGGTTTTATTCTAAAATCGTTGGTTGGACCTGCACTGCTAAATCCCGTTGCGGTAAAATTTTCGCTGTTGTTGTCCATAGAAAAACTCCCAACGGACAATACATTTTTGGAGGTTGTTGTGCCCGTCAATTGATCTAAAAGTTCAACAGCCTGATTTGGATATAATTCGTTTCCATCGTTTCCAGCTGCAACAATGTGTAAGTAGTTAGGGTAGGTATGTGTAATTTGGTCAATAACAGAACTCCATGCAATGTAGCCCCCTATAAACTCCTCCTCTAGACTTAACTCCCCTTCATCGTTTCGTATTGGAATGCCGTAGGAGTGATTGGAAATAATAAAATCCGTGTTGTTATTGGTTTGTAGCTGTTCAAAAATTTCATTGGTATCATTATCCCAATTGTAGCTATACACTTTTGCTAATTTGGGGGCAATTCCTGTTACATCATAGGTTTCATTGTTAAAAAGACCTTTTGAAATAATTATAGATGCCACAGAAGTTGGGTGACTGTCCCGTACCCCTGCAGCTATAGAATCTGCGATTTCTATAGGAACTTGGTATCCATTAAAATCAGCACCACCAGTAAATTCATTATGGTTAGCAAAAATATGCCCTGCATCCCAAATACCTACGTGTATGCCTTCCCCGTTTAGATTAAGCCCAAGCGTACCACCCGTTGCAAGGGCATCGACTTTGATGGCTTTCTGCGAAGAACGCTTGTTGGTGCTATAGTACAGGGGTTTTCCTGAGCTTGACACCCAATTTGGACGGATATATTTCCCGTCTTTATTTTTTTTTAGCCTTGGGTCTTTGGCAGCGATTAGACTGTCGATTAAGCGATTTTGCGCCGTTGTTGTACGCTGTAAATGATCTTTAAGTGCTTGCTTTTGTTGGGCTTTTTGTTCTTGTGGCGTTGGGGTGGTGTTTACCGCCGTAGAGGACACACAAGACACAAAAAATAACATAGCAACATTTAGGGTAATTGTTTTTCTCATAGGCTAAAACCGAACAAAAACCCCGCCAAAGTGGCGGGGTTTTGTTGGTTTATAAATTTAGTGAAATAAATTATTTGTTTTGATCAGCTGGTGTGATGTTTGGATTTGCATCAATTTCTGCTTGAGGAATTTTGAAAATCCATTTGTTATTAGTTGAAGGCTTTTCAATTTTAAAAGCATCTTGATATAAAATTTCTGAAGCACCAGAACCACCGTTTGTACTGTGATCAATTCCTTCGTCCCACCTTATATGATCAGTATATCCAAAGCCTTCGCCCCAAAGCTCCAATCTTCTCTGAAACTTAATTTCTTTCATTAAGTCAGCCTGAGTGCTAAAAGAAGCTGCATTAAAAGCGCTATCTCGTGCACCAGCAATAGTCTGAAGAGCAGCTTGAGCTTCAGCTATTCCGTCAGCACCTCTCATAGCATGAGCTTCGGCTTCAATTAAGTACATTTCAGCAGATCGCATGTAAATGATATCATCAGGGTCAATGCTACCAGGGTTTTTGTTTTTCAACTTGAAATGCATGTAAGGGTGGGTGTTATGACCTGAAACTAAACCATACGTATTTTTTATGGCTGCTATTGCTGCATCAAACTCTGTCTTAGTAGTGTATAGTGGATTAGTGTTTTTACTCCAACCACCTTCTTGATTTGAAGCTGAAGAATTTGAATTAGGCGCATCTGGTAAAAACACATCTTTTCTATAGTCTGTTGTTGGTATAGCGTTAACTAAACGCTTATCGGCAATTTTTGGATTATTTCTAACTTGGCTTCCATTAAAAGTGTTGCTTGACAAATAAAAATAAGAACGGAAGAAAGTAGTCTCAGTAGAAATTACATTACTACCCCAAATAACTTCAGGTAAATCATTAGTGTTAAATCCAGATTTCCAATCTACTTCTCCCATTAACGGAAAACCATTTCTAGCAGCAACTGCAGCATCAGCAGCGACTTGCCAATCACCTTTTGATAATGCCCAACGTGCTTTAAGACCATAAGCCACATTAATATTTAATTGAGACTTTGTTTCTGGTCCTCCGGATGGTCTAGGGGATCCTTTTTTAAAGGCAGTTATTGCTTCATCTAAATCCATGCCTATTTGTTTATAAACATCCTCAACCGTTCCTCTTGGGCCAGTTGTTTGAGGTTTTAATATAACTGGAACACCTGGATCAGAGGAGGGATTTCCTATCAAATATCCTTTACTAAAGTGCTGAACCAATGATAATAAAGCAAAAGCCCTGTAAGTGTATGCTTGCCCTTTTATTGTCGATAAATTAGGAGTTTCGGTTAAATCTCCCTGATTTATTTTTTCAATTATCATGTTGGCGTGTAGGGTAATATTGTATCTATGGTACCATAATATCTTGTTTGTTAACGATGTCTCAACAGTATGGTCATTCCATTGCATAGTATTCCTCCAGCCTAAATTGTTTGCATCTGCGGAATGAATTATCCCTCCTGTTAAATTATCCCCCATGGGCACCCAATAGTGGTCTCCAGCTCTAGCTGAATTGCCGCCAGGCAAAATAGTTTGAGACTGCGAATATAGCCCTCGGTGTATTCCATTTAACACTTTTTGCATACCAGCTTCATCTGCTAAAGCCACTGCTGGTGTTACGGCATCTGTGGGTACTGTTTCTAAAAATTCTTCTTTACAGGAAGCCAAAGTAAAAATGAAAATTACTAATGGCAAGTATTTAATTTTATGTATCATAATCTTTGTTTTAAAATCCTACGTTAATTCCAATTGAAAATATTTTGGAAGGGTTAAAGTCATCACCCTCAGGTGTACCAGCTAAGTTATATTGTGGATCAAGTCCTTTTCTTTTGCTTTTTAGAAACAAGTTCTCTCCAGTTAAAGTAAGAGTTAAATTATTCACGCCTATTAAATCTGTAGCGTTTTGGTTTAAGCTATAACTTAGATTTACGTTTTTTAAAGCCCAAAAAGAGGCATCAGTTAAAAACCTGTCTGATTGTGTTTGTACCAATCTTTGGTTTCCTATTTCTAGTCGCGGTACATCCGTTGTATCTCCAGCTTTTCTCCAAGCCTTTAGAATGTCTGGATGTTGAGAACGACCATAGATACTGCTTGACATCATATCAGCGTATGCATTATCTAGAATACTACCACCAATACCATATGTTATCAAAAAGTTTAAAGACAATCCCTTAAAACTCACATGGTTTGAAATAGATCCTAATAAGTCTGGTACAGATGAGTTACCGGTGTAGGCACGCTGGGTGTCTTGCCAGTTATTTGTTGTTGTCATTTTTCCATCGTTATCCAAGACAGGAACACTTTCATTTTTATCGTTAGATTTATACACATAATAAAGTTGATCTCCTGTTTTTGGGTCAACACCAGCTGTTTTGTATAAAAAGAAGTCATATCTAGAACGACCCTTATCCCAACGTTTTGAACCATTTATAAAAGGTTCGGGTATAGAGGTAATTTCGTTTTTTAGTGTAGATGCCTGTAGCGCAAGATTCCATTTAAAATCTTTTTTATTGAATATACGGGTTGTCAGGCTAAGCTCCCAACCAGAATTATACATGTCTCCAATATTATTTGGTTGAACATTGATACCAACACTAAGCGGTTGAGGTAAATCAAATAATAACTCGGTTGAGTTCTTTTTATAATACTCTATAGAGCCTTCAACTAAATTATCAAATAACCCGAACTCAAGAGCAACATCAAAATTTTCAATGGTTTCCCACACTAAAAGATTATTGCCTAAGTCAGATAAAACAAATGCTGGTGCGGTTGCGTTTGAATTAATCCCAAATCTAGCTTGATATAAATAGAAATCTAATAAGTCATCATTTCCAACTTCTCCCCATGAACCTCTTAATTTTAGACGATTTATTGAGGAAATATTTTGCATAAAATTTTCTTTATGAATGTTCCAAGAAGCACCGACAGAATAAAAACTACCCCATCTACGATCTGAATTAAAAACAGAAGTTCCATCTCTTCTAAGCGAAGCACTTAAATAATACTTATTGTCATAAGTGTAGTTAAGTCTTGAGAAATAGCCTTCCAAGCGCTTGTCAGTAACTACCCCACCAAGACTAACAGGATTTGAGAAATTGTCAAAAACCTCTAATCCGGGGACGGTCTCTTTTGTTCCTAGAGCGTCAAAATCAGAAAAATTTCGACTATAAATTTCATGTCCTAGTGTCAGGTCAATATTATGGTTGTTAAAGTTTTTCTTGTAAGTCAACACTTGATTAAAGTTTTCAACCTGTCTTCTAAATCTATCTTCACTAAATCTACCATCAGGCTGGGCATCACCAATTATGGCATTTTCATATTCTTTTTCGATCCCGTCGTTAGTATCTCTGCCATAAGTTAATCTAAAGTTAAGTCCATCATGGAGTTCTAAATCTGTGTAAAATCTTAGCCCATAGGTGTTATCATTATCACTTTCTTTGTTAAGAAGTAATTCTTGCAGTGCATGTCGTCCTTGATTTCTTGGTCTTGATCCAATATTGTGTTCGGGATACCCCTCGCCATTATCAAATACAGGGTTTCCAAAAACATCCTTGATAAGGTTTCCTTGCTTGTCATTTACATATACAGGATAAATTGGCCCCATAGTTTGTGCAAATCCAAATGGGTTTACTATGCTAGTCTCTCCTGCTGATCTTGGACCTTTAGCTTCAGTAAGCGTAATATTTGCACTACCTCCAATTTTAATTTTATCGCTCACATTAAAATCTGCATTAAGTCTAGAGGTTAGTCTTTTAAATTCTGTATTAACTACATAGCCCTCTTCGTTTAAATATGATGAGGAAAAGAATACACTATGATCTTCACTTCCACCTGACACACTTACGTTGTAATTCCGTCTCAGACCACTTTGTTGCATAAAATCAAACCAATCAAGAGTTTTATAAACAACTTTAGCATTTGGATTAAGCTTCCCATCCGTTCCAACAATTTGATCATTAGGTACATTAAATGGATTGTATCCAAGTTGACTATATATGTTAGCAGAAGCGTATGTAGGACTGCCTGCTGCTGCTCTTGTATTTCTAAGTGCCTCCCACATAGTTTCATAATACTGACCTGGACTTAATCTATCATGGAAAGGGATTCCTCGTGACACAAAACCAGTTTGAGCAGAGGCATTAACTTTTATTCCTCCCATGGTTCCGCTTTTAGTTGTAATGATAACCACACCATTTGCTGCTCTTGAGCCATACAATGCTGTGGAAGCAGCATCTTTCAGAATTGTAAAAGATGCAATATCTTCCTGGTTAATGGAGTTAAGATCTCCTTCGTATTGGATTCCATCAACAACGAAAAGTGGATCTGAACTACCATTTAGTGTTCCAACTCCACGAATTACAATATCTGGGCTAGAGCCTGGCTGGCCATTTGTTGAGGTAAATTGTACGCCTGTGGTTCTACCTTCAATTGCAGCTATAGGAGAAGTAACATTTCGTGTTAAGAGTTCATCTGCGCCTATTACACTTGCAGAACCCGTAAATGCTTCCTTAGTAGTTGTGCCGTACGCTACAACAATTACCTCATCCAATGTATTGTCTGCTTGCAAGCTTACACTGTGCGTAGTACTGCTTACTACCACATTTTGGGTCGCATAGCCTACATAGCTAAACACCAAGGTTTGCCCTTGCGTGGCACGAATTTGATAGTTTCCATCAAAGTCTGTGGTTGTGCCTGTGTTTGTGCCCTGCATCACTATGGTGGCTCCGGGTAGGGGTTGATTATTGTCATCCGTTACGGTACCAGATACGGTTTGTGCGTATAGCGCCGTACTCATGAGTGCTAAAACCAGCACTCCTATATGTCTTATATAGTTCATATGATTTCGGTTTTAATAGTTAATTAAGTCCGAAGTTTCTCAATTGACTCCTAACTACAAAACCAAAAACACTGAATTTGCAAGGTTTTAGTCCAAAAAGCGCATTTTTTTGCGAATTCCATTAAGAACTTATTTACCTTACTTTGAAAATCGGTTTTTTGTTAAAATTATGTTAATGAAGTGGTATTTTTTGGTTGGCTGAATGTTGTGTTTCATGAAACTCAATACTTTAATATTGGGGGCTTGTCTATGTTACTGTCAAAAAAGCTACATTTTGTCAATCTGAAGTTGCCTAAACACTATTGCCTAGCCACTATTGCCTTTTCCACTGCGAAACCGCTATGCCTTATTTCATTTTTTGTATATATTTGTCTTATTATTGAATTAAAACATCCCAAAATATGATAGAAACCATACTTGATTTTCAAAAATTACAGCGACAAATGCCACAAGTAATGGCTGATAGTAAATTCAAGGCTTCTTATTTTATTGAAGCATTAAAAATGTCGCCAAGCACCTATTACCGTAAAATAAGTACTGCTAAATTCACTGCTGAAGAATTGCTGAAAATTGTGGAGCTGGTCCATCCAAAAGCATATTATCGTTGGGAATTTGAACAAGAAATTAAAAAGGGATTGGCAGAGTTAAAAGCTGGTAAGAGCATACCACACGAACAAGTAAAACAAATGATTTTTAAAGAATTAGATCAATTAGATCACAAAGACTAAATAAGCATTCTTCTGTTATCGCGAAGCATCACAATTTCTATTTGATCTGATATGCGATAATAAATTGAAATATGTTTTACGACCACAAAAACACGCATATTCTCTCTAAATCGCTTTCCGATTTCAGGGTATAGCGAAATTACGTCAACCGCCGAAAGTAGTTTTGTTAAGAACTCAATCGTTACGCGCTCACCAAATTGACGCAGTACTTCGTTCTTTATGGCTCCAATATTTTCTTTGGCTGTTGTTGACCATATAACATCCATTGTAGTAGGTTAAGGATTTGAATACAATATTAGATAAATTTAATCCTAAATTTTAAAATCTTTTTTTAAAAAAAGAAATTGCACCTAACCGGTAACCTTTTTTAAAGTAGCTATTCGATCTAACTTTCCTGATTTTGTATGCACAAAAGCCTCAACGTAAACCACCTCTTTGGGCACATGGTGTTTGTCTGCGCCCAATACCTGAGTTGCCATTTCCAATGCCTCTTGCTTTTCTTTGGTATTTCCTGCCAATACAAGAATTAATTTCTCGCCCAGTGCTTCATCTGGAATTCCCGCCAAAAAGAATGGGATGTCCAAAAACGGAGCTAATTTTTCTTCCAACTGCTCAGGGAATATTTTCTTTCCACCCGAGTTAATAACAAAGTCTCGTCTGCCCAGTAACGTAAACGATTTTTCAGAAACAAGCTCCACAACATCATTTGTGCGAATAGCTGTTTTTGAAATATAAGGCACCGTCAATACCAAACAGTTATCAGCATCCATGTCAATGCCTATATTGGGCATTGCCGCAAAGGGAACGGGTGGGTCGCTAACAGGCCGTGTGGCCACATGGGTTAGCGTTTCCGTCATGCCATAGGTTTCTATGCAATGCAGATGCTTTTTTGCCAATGCTTTGCGTAATGCAACAGGTATTGGCGCACCTCCAATAAGTATTGTTTTTAGGTTTCCCAACAACTCAAAGGATGCACTGGCTTGCAGGGGAATCAGTGCAGCAAAATCGTAGGTTTTGCCTTGTAGGTTCAGTAATGTTTTTGGGGGGATTAGGTCTAAATATAATCCGATTACCATAGCACGCACCAACATCATTTTTCCGGCGATATATTGTATGGGTAAACAGAGCAAGGCGGTATTGCCCGGAGATAGGTTAAAAAAAGCAGCGGTTTGTTCCGCAGAGGCTCGCATGGCTTTTTTGGAAACTTCCAGGGGTTTTGGTACACCCGTAGAACCCGATGTATGAACAGTTATGGTATCCTGGTCTTGCAGCCATGCTTCCAAAAACAACCCCAATGCTTGTTGTTCGCTATCATTGGAGTTTTGCCATTGTTTGGTTGCAGCAAGCAGGCTGTTATGGCTGTATGCTGTTCCGTTAAGTCGAAATTGTGGGTGTAACTCCATCCTAAAAATGATACTTCCAAGATAGGGAATTGTCGTAACGTAAAACGCCTGCTGTAACCACCAACGGACTCTCGATGTTATTTGTGAATAGGCTGCCGGTTCCAAGTCCTTGTGGGGTTGAGGTTTGTAGCGACGCTGTCCATTGTGCAATGGCGTTAAGCCCAATGTTGCTTTCAAGAGCAGAGGTTACCCACCACTGTATGTTGCGTTCTTCCGCAAGACGAATCCACTCCTCTGACGCAGCAAAACCACCCAATAAACTGGGTTTTAGAATGATATATTGCGGTTTGATTTTATCCAATAATCTGCTTTTATCATCGTGATACAACACCCCAATAAGTTCCTCGTCTAGGGCAATAGGCAAGGCTGTTTTGGCACATAAACTGGCCAGTGCTTTGGGTTGCCCTGCTGCTATGGGTTGCTCAATGCTATGCAAATCGAATGTGGATAAAGTCTTTAATTTATCTAAAGCTTCATCAGCAATAAATGCACCATTGGCATCCACGCGGAGGGTTACTTCCTTAGCAGAATAACGTTCTCGAATTTCTGACAATAATTGACATTCTTCATTAAAATCCAACGCCCCAATTTTTAATTTGATGCAATCAAACCCTGCATCGATTTTGTCAAATACTTGTTGACGCATAAAGTCGATGTCACCCATCCAAACCAATCCGTTTATGGATATGGGCTGCTGACCACGACTGAACGCCGTGTCAAACAATTGAAATGGAGTGGAGGAATTAAAGGACAGAAGCGCCATTTCCACGCCCATTTGTATGGAGGGATAATTGGCGCACAGCACGGAGGTATCTTCTCCCACTTCTAAGGCTTTACAAACGGCTGCCAGTTGCGCCTCAAAGCCAGGCACGTCATCGTAACTAAGTCCTCGAAACAATCCACATTCGCCTACACCACGACGCTTTCCATCAATAATCTCAATAAAATAAGTTTCTTTTTGGCGCAAAACTCCTCTAGAGGTTCCACTAGGACGTTTAAAATCAAGTGTGTATTTTTTAAAATCTACTTGCATAACATCAACAATTGGGTAACAAAAAGCAATAAACTCAGCGCAAAAGTGGTAAAAGCAAGTGGTTTTAATAGTACATCAAAACCGATATGGTTTGTTGTTTTAAAGGTTTTGATCAGTTGGATGATTAACGGCATTACCACAACAATAGGGCAGTAGTGCCAAAGAGAATCAGCGGTTTGTGACAATCCAACCCCCAAACAGATACTCCCAAACAGTAAAAGTACAGCGTGGTAGCTTTTTGCAAGCCCAAAACCCAACAGCGAAGCGATTGTTTTTTTACCCACGGCAGCGTCGTTTTCCATATCGCGCATATTATTCAGATTGAGTACACCCACGCTCAAAAGGCCTATTGCGAGTGCAAACCAGACGATGTGTGGTGTCAATGCTTTGGTTTGTAAAAAATAGGAACCCATGACTGCCAGTCCTCCGAAAAAAATAAAGACAAACAAATCGCCCATGGCATGATAGCCATAAGCACCTTTACCAGCGGTGTATTTGTAAGCTGCAAAAATAGCAGCGATACTAAGCCCTAAAAACACCAAGCTGCCCTGTATTTCTTCAAATCCAAACGCCCAAACAATGGTGCAAACGGCGAGGAATAATCCAATAATACCTGTCAGTATAATACCGTTAAAAAGTGTTTTTTTGGTGAGTAGATTTTGTTGCAGTACACGTTTTGGTCCAACCCTATTTTCGTTGTCTGTGCCTTTTACACCGTCGCCATAATCGTTGGCGAAATTGGATAAAACTTGAAAGGCAATAGCCGTAAGCAATGTGCCTACAAAAAGTATCCAAGAAAAGTCAGTGTGTTGTATGGCCAATGCATTGCCCGCTACAATTCCTGCCACCGAAAGGGGCAGCGTGCGCAGCCGTGCGGCAGATATCCAAATACGAAACAACGAGTGAGTAACCACTATGGGAATTTAGGGTACTGCTTAAAGTTAGGCGCTCTTTTTTCTAGGAAGGCATTTTTTCCTTCTTGTGCTTCGTCCATCAAGTAATACATCAGCGTAGCATCGCCAGCCAGTTGCATCAATCCGTGTTGTCCGTCCAGTTCTGCATTCATACAGCGTTTAAGCATGCGTAACGCCAAAGGACTCCGTTGTTGCATGATTTGACACCATTCTACTGTAGTATCTTCCAGATCAGCAAGCGGAACAACCTTGTTTACCAAGCCCATATCAAGGGCTTCCTGTGCCGAGTAT
>Ga0209654_1002262_pt1 | contig 13595 bp, 13 predicted proteins | sample SaaInl1SG_22_DNA_FD_184646 | JGI IMG/M metagenome (GOLD analysis project Ga0209654, IMG submission 184646) | Marine microbial communities from expanding oxygen minimum zones in the Saanich Inlet - ESP_161SG_22_DNA (SPAdes) (version 2) | ecosystem: Environmental > Aquatic > Marine > Intertidal... | reverse complement strand
TGATAGTCCAGAGTTCAAAGAAAAGTTCCTTAGAAGGTTGATTTCTCAACCTAATATTCTAAATCAAAACCGAATTTAATTGTAGTGTAATGGGATATTCTGAAGATCGTTATAGAGACTATAGAAGAACATCTTATGAGATGTTGAAGGTATTCTACCAAATAGGAAGTGTGGAAGAGTTAAAAGGTTATCTCGATGAAAGAGGTGATATAAGTTCGAAGGATGTGTTTAGAATATTCCGATCACGAAAATCATTTTGTCTTATTGTTCGAGACAATGTTCATCTTACGAATGATCCAGAACGAGTTATTTCTAACAAGTATCATAATATCGAACACTTCGAAGTAAAACTATTTCTACTTAACGAAAATTAAATTTGATATAAAATTCAAGAGAAAATCTCAATTCAAATGGAACTAAATGACCTTAAATCGAAATATGATAAACTTCTGAAAGATGAAGATTTTGATAAGTTAGATTTAGGTCTTAAAAACCCTAACATCTTTCAGATTTTGAGAATCTCAAAAAACGAGATCAGACACTCTAATTTTCTTTCATGGTTATTAGATCCCAATCAATCTCATAAACTCGGAGATATCTTCTTAAAACGATTCCTTAGAGAGGTTTTCTCTTCAGATAAGTTTGGTGAGATAGATCAAGTTGATGTGGAAGGAATGGATTTATCGAGAGTTGAAATTCAACGAGAATGGAAGAATATTGATATTTTAATTAAACTCGATACCGTTGTTGTTTGTGTAGAGAACAAGGTTCTTTCAAGAGAACATTCCGATCAACTTAAGAGATACAAAGAGATTATTGAAGACCAGTTTCCTGAACATCATCAAACATTTGTTTTCCTTACTCCAGATGGAAACACCTCTGAGGATGAATCAGACACATATGAACCGATATCATATGATTTCATAGTCGAATCACTTGATCGGATTATCACCGTTTATGGTGAATCTATGAACGATCAAGTTAAGAACTACATCAAAGATTACATTACCATTATTAAAAGAGAACTGATGGGAACGGATAAACTAACTGAATTATCAAAGAAGATTTATCAGAATCACAAGGAATTATTTGACTTCATAATCGATCATAAACCCGATGTCCTCGATGATGTCAAGTCTATTCTGGATAAACAGGTTGTAGAAAGGGGATGGGTTTTGGGGTCTCAGAATAAAACTCGATTAAGATTTACTACTCCAATTATCTCTGAAATGACATATATCAACACCAATTCTAATGGTTGGAGTAATAGAGAGTCCTTTTTAATGGAGTTTGTATTAAATCCTTCTAAAAATAGAATGAATTTTAAAACCATTGTATCTCCATCTGACCCCCAATATAATACTTCAAGGTTGAGTGAGATGTTAATGGAAATAGAGGGATTTAAATCACCATCAGGAAAGAAATGGTTGGTCAATTATCAGAAACTAGTAAAATTCCCTTTTTCTAAAGTTGATGATCTGACTAAGGAAGAAATCGAGAAAGAGTTCAATAAAATTCTCGATGAATTTTCTACGATAGTTCAAAAAGTAGAGGATAAGTTTCTTGAACACAAAGAAGAGATTTTAAGAATGAAGGATGTGTGAGTTCGGAGATAAATTCAAATTGTGTACCTGTTCTGATGGAATAGATAAATCAAAACCACATTGGGTATTAGAGAGAATGAACTCTAACCTTAAGGATATGGAGATGGTTCATATTGGAATGTTTCCACCTGAGTACCATTTTAAAATAGAATTCATCTTAACCGAAATGAATAAGAATAATCCTTTTGATTTCGAATATCAACCAAAACAAAAGGATGTACTGACTTTGAATTTTGAGAAGGGGGATTACTCTCTCATATACACTAATGGTGAATGGAGGGACTTTTACGAGTACTTCGTTTTATCTGAGGAAGAACTGGAATTCAAAGATCACGGAAAAATAGAATTGTTGGATGGGTAGTTTCTATGAATGTAAGTGTCCTAATTGTAATTACTTGACCCACTTCTCTTTGGGTATTGGGATGAGTTATCCAGAGACGAAAAGAGAGTTAGTAATATTCGAGTGTACACATTGTAAGGATTACTTCTCACAGAATATCAATCTAAAAAGAAACCGATGTCCTTCATGTAAAAGGAAACCTCAACGAATTCAATATGACGATGTTGAAACTCTATATTGTCCTAAGTGTGGATTTGAGAATTTAGAAGTTGTAGGGTTAGGAATGTGGGATTAGGGTTATCAGTAAGAGACTTTAGACTTTACCTCGTTTTTCTTCTCAAAATCCTCTCTCCTTTCTCTTAAAAGTTCGAATAAATATTCGTAGGTACTAAATGTTAGGACCGGATAACTATTATCAATGATCACAAAGTCATCAAGAAAGTAAATAGTCTCTTTACCATATTTTCCAAGTGATGATTCAAGAATCTCTTTATTCTTATAAAAGTGATAAATAAAGGGGTTGAATTCATCCTTTTTAATTTCTTCATAAACTCTTAATCTATTATTGTAGGTGGTAATTCCATTAGATGAGTTGAGATAAAGGTTTTTTCTGTAGAGTTCATATTTTTTCTCGAAGAGTCTAACTAGATCCTTATATCTTTCAGAGGTAACAAAAAACCCCTTTACCATTACATCTCCTTGAGGTTCTGAAATAATGATATCATCATTGAAATCATCATCCTCAAAAGGAAATTTCCATCCATTTACTGAAAAGTTAAAACCATAAGAGGTTTTGAATCTATAGGAATCGTACTCGAGTTGATTCTCATATAACTTGTTGATTTCTCTAATCCTCTTCTTATAATTTTCGTGAAGAAAATTTAGTGGGAGACCCATAAAGACCTCTACTGTTTTTGTATTTAATTTATTGAGTCTGTAACTCATAAATCGATCAATGATTTTATCTGAAATTTCTTCTAAACTTTTCTGTTGTTCAGTATTGAAATCTTGATAAATATCGAATGTTGATACAATCATTTTTACTTGATCCCAATCATTGTCCTTGATAGATTCATTCAAGTCAGTAGTTAATTTTAAAAACTCATCTTCGGAGTACTTATCACAACTGAATAATAAGAGAATTAGAAAGGTGTATAGAATCTTTTTCATATCTGTTTTAGTGTATTTGTTTTTGATTATTCTAGTATTCTAAAAGGTAAAAAGATTTAAGTAAGAGTTTCCCTTAATTTTTACCCTAAACATTGTATTCCACTATTTGAAGACGAAAGTAAATAAGTATAAGTTTAACTTGTGGTTATGAAAAATTCGAACATTCTCTATCTACTCGTACTAGTTTTATTTATTCATTCTTGTGGAATCGATGATTCAACAACTTCAATCAATTACTGGAATTCTCAAAAAACTGATTGGGAATTAGGGTTTTTGAAAGGAAGGGTAAAACGAACGGAGAGGACGGACTATAAACTAGGTCAAGAAGAGAATAAAGAAGAATTTGTGAAAAATGGGTATACCGTATACAATTTCAATAAATGGGGTTTTATTGAAAGTAGTTATAATGAAACTTACAACACTCTTTCAACTACCATTATGGAAGGAAGGAATGTATATCGTGATACACTAAAGAGAGATCTAATAGAAAGATATAGTAGTTATAAAGATGATTATCAAGGTACTTACACTAAACCAGTGGAAGGTGAAATGAAAATTGAGTATTTCTATGACGAAAATGAACAATTATCAAGGATAGAGAGTAAAGATCTAATAGAGAATAAATCCACAGTTAAACTACTGAAATATGAAAAAAATAAAATTACCGAATACGAATACGACAGTACGGATGAATTGATGGGATATACAGTGATGAAGTATAACAATAGAAATCAACTAATCGAAAGAATTGGTTATCCGAAGGAAGGAGATATTGATTATAGTTCGTTTTCAGAATATAACAACAGAAGTAAAGAAAAGGATAGTATCATTTACTATAATAGTAACGGAAGTAATAGATATGTCTTTCATATGGATGATGAAATGAGAATCATAAGATTAGACAACTATTCCTATGTAGATAGTGTTTTAAAGGATTATGAGATTGAAATAAGAGAATATGATAATGATGAAAAAAATTCGTCCTTCATTTCAAAAACTTACAAGGATAAAGACCTAGAACTTTTATTGAAGGAGGAAAGAATTGAACGGGAATTTGATCCGATTGGAAATGTTATTCTAGAGACAAAAAAGGATATGTTACGAAATAAGGTCTTATCTAAGTCAGTTATAGAAATAGAGTATTTTAAATAATTCATCGTACATATTTTAATAGTTGGAATTCTAAGTATTGTAGAAGTCCCCCTCTTAAGTACCAATCTAGGGTACTAGAAACCATAAAAGTGTATACATATCAGAAGTTGTGAATACCATGTATACACAAAACTGTATACAATGTATACACTATAGTTTTTTATCTATTTGATTATCAATATATTAGTATAGTGGTGTGTTTTCTGGAGGTACCACAAAATCTTAAAAGCTCATCCCTTCGGATGGGCTTTTTTGTTTTCCCGTGTGAATCAAGTTTCTTGGGAGAGCTTCGCACCCTACCTCCTGAAAAATCATTTACTTTTATTCCCTAACCTATATCCAATGAAAGACTGCCCTGAATGTAAATCACCCTATGGGTATCCGATGGGAGAATTATTCGCTTGCCCTGAATGCGGACACGAATGGAACCCAGACGATATTGACGAAGGTTCACTTATCAAAGATTCTAACGGAAACGTTTTAAACGACGGCGATACAGTTATCGTAATCAAAGATCTTCCTGTAAAAGGTGCACCGAAACCAATCAAGGCTGGGACGAAAGTGAAAAACATAAGGCTGACCGACGGGGATCACAATATCGACTGCAAGGTAGACGGATTCGGCTCTATGGCCTTGAAATCAGAATTTGTCCGAAAGGCCTAAGTAGCTCAGGATATTCTCGAATTCATCATTCTAAACCAAAGAGGGGTGATCAGGGAAAGTACCATACAGGTGGTATATCCAAAGGGCAGTTGCGGGCTAGACTCTATACTTTCTAGTATCTGATACTTTTTAGAAGCGCGATGGTGGTGGTCACTATGACGTGTCAGTTCATAGAGCACCATTCGGCCAATTACATGATTTGAATTCCAAGAATGTGCAGGGGTTACTCGTTCATATCGATCATTTACTTTTTTACGAACTAGTCCATAATGTTCGATATAATTAATAGTCTCAAGTAGAAGTACTGCAACCAAGGCAATAGAAACTCCAGCAATCAATCCTTGAGCTCCTAATAAAACGTACAACAAAGCTAAATATCCCAACTCTGCGGAGTAGAAAAGCAATAATTGATTATTAAAGGACCAAAAACCTTTCCCATTTCTATCTAATAGTCTTTTTTGAATTTGTTGCGCAGAGCGAATTTGGCCAAAAATGGAAGTATACCAAAAGTGATAAACGGATTGATCTTTTCTAGCCGTTGCAGGATCTTCAGGAGTACCAATATTTCGATGATGCCCTAAATTATGTTCGATAAAGAAGTGCATGTAGAGAGAAGGCAGTAACAATAACTTCGCTAAAAACTGTTCCGCCTTTGTTTGCCTATGACCTAATTCGTGAGCAACATTAATACCGTTTGTACCCGCTACAATTCCGATAGAAAGTACAAGCCCTACAAGCTCGTACATAGCTAGATCCTGGGTGGTAAGAACTATTAATCCATAAACCAAAATCCCAGACAGAATAGGCAAGTTCAAATACAACATCAAATCAAAAAGTACATTCTTTAATCGACTCGACTTGTCTTCTTCAGTGTAACTACTCTTAGATGAAGAAAATACTAGCTCAAGCAATGGAATCAATCCAAAAGCGTAAATGACCGTTAAAAAGCTATATAATCCTCTTATTTCCAAAGCAATAAGACAGCTCACCGGTATGGTATAGGCCAATAAGTACTTAATGTCTTTCATAAGAATTGTCTAAGTTCTCAATGAAATATAAATAAATAAGCCCATCTAATTAAAGATGAGCTTACTAGAATTTTAAAACTTAAGAAACTTAATTCGAGAAATAGTCTAACGCTGATTGAGGTAATAATACTTTGTCAATAAGATGAATTACTCCATTTGAAGCAATAATATCTGCTGCCTCAATAGTTGCATCTACTTCGCTCGCGTCTCCAATAACAAATCCGTCTCCTGAAGCAATTATTTCGATTTTATTGTCTACAAAAGCAGTAGCGACCTCTCCAGCTGTTAAATCAGTAGACCTTACCTCTGCAGGTATTACGTGATAGAGGAGGATATTCTTTAGCAGATCTAACTCCTCAGTAGTATCAAAATCATCAAGACTATTGTAATTGTCTCCAAGAGCATCTAACAGGTTTACAAAAGCTGTATTGGTAGGTGCAAATACGGTAAATGGACCGTCTTCATTTAAGGTGCCTGCTAGAAATGTTTTAATTACTGCGTCTTTTAGAACAGATACATCTTCGGTAGCAACGGCGATATCGACAATCGTATTTTGTGGCAACAATACATCTAGAACTTCTTGAGGAACTAGAACTTTGTCAATAATATGGACAATACCATTTGAAGTGAGTACATCTGGGGTTAATACTCTAGCATCCTCAGAGGTAGCATCTGAAATTCTAACACCCCCTGATAAGGAAAAAGTGAGCTCGCTTCCTTGAACAGTTTGAGCAGTCATTCCTTCTTGAATCATCGAAGATGAAACCGCAGTGGGTAAAACATGATACGATAAAATCTGCGCCAACAATCGTTTCTCAGCATCAGTATCAAAATCTTCTAACGAACTGTATCCGGGTAATGATTCTAATAGAGCGGTAAAGGCATCATTTGTTGGAGCAAAAACTGTAAAAGGCCCGTCTCCACTAAGAGTTTGCACAAGATTTGTTGAAGACTCCTCATCCGCCTTCATTAAGGCAGCAACCAGTGAATCAAGCAAATCAACTTCAATTGCGGTTTCGACAATATTCGGAATTTCTCCAGACGGATTGGGCGTATAACCATCGTCATCTGAACAATTGGTTAGAGAAAACAATGCTGATAAGGCAACAAGACCTAAGAATAACTTTTTCATTTTTCTTTTAAAGGTAAAGAAAAACAAGTTTATGTTTAATGATTTTTATAAAATGTTAAACAACATTTAACATCTATAATTACTTTCAATAATTTCGACTAAAAACTTTATATCTATTCTTAACAACTATTGCAATAGTAAATGCTACGATTGTAGTTTTTAAACTCAGTATAACCAAAGGAAATTGCCCCTGAAACGCCCCTAAGTGTTTGGCATGTATGCCGTAGAGCGCCCAGATAATAGGCAATAAGTAAACCCAGCTAGAATGTTTAAAATAAACAATCGTTGCAACCAATACAATCACAGGCAGTACAATAAGCATCCAGTACGCTTCACTGATACCAAAAGCATTCCAATTAAAATCAACAAGTAAAGCAGTGAAGTTTGCAACTGTCGCAACAGTAATCCAACCTAAATAGATTTCAAAGACCGCACTAAAAAAACGAGTCTCCTTCGATGGTGCAGTTTGCTGTTTAAGTTGCTTGGTTAAAAACACAAGACTCATTAGTAACACTAACATCAATAACATTGACAGGGTTACAAGTAAATAATGCCATGCAAAAATCCAAGCCATGTTTGCCAGGCTATTTATAGCAAACCAAGGAAATAATTTGCTCACTAGTTGTGTGTCAGAAGTACTAAAAATTCTAACCAAAAACGCAAGTAGTCCAGAATAAATCAATCCCCAGATACTAAATGCAAAACCCGCAGGAGTGAACAAATTCGGATAAAGATCAGAAACAGCACCCGTAGTTAGACCATTGATGGGGAGAGCGTTTGCAGCTCCATTAACAGCAATGACTCCTACAAATAATAACACATAAGCCGACCTCAAGAATAAAAGGTTTTTAAGCATAAATGGGTATTTCTTTTAAAACTAGTAGTTTTATTTCAAAGTAGACCAAACATGCTAAGCTATTGGGAAAGCGTTTCATTCATTAAATATGACCTTATTATCGTTGGGTCGGGAATCGTTGGTTTATCTGCAGCTATCAAATACAAAAAAAAGCATCCCAACACCACTATCGCTATCCTTGAACGAGGTGTTTTCCCAAGTGGTGCAAGTACGAAAAATGCAGGATTCGCCTGTTTCGGATCCATTTCTGAACTCGAAGACGATCTCAAAGAGTGCAACGAAGATGAGATCGTAGCGTTAACCGAAAAACGCTACCGCGGGATTAAAGAGCTTAGAAAACTACTAGGAGATGAGGCTATACAATTTGAACCCGTCGGAGGGTTTGAATTGGGTTTTGACCATTCAGCCTGCGATCGCATTGAATATTATAATCGTCTTTTAGAGAAGGTATTTCCGCGGGCTCCCTTTTCAGAGGTGACTAAAGACCTTAAAAACTACCCGTTTTCAAAGAAAGTTACTCATCTCATTAAGCATCAGTTCGAGGGAACCATTCATACAGGGAAAATGATGAGTAGCCTGATCGACTTAGCTCTTGAATTAGGTATTCGGATTTATACCGGATGCGAGGTGAAACATATTGAATTTGACACCAATCCAGTTAGAATTGGCACTGTCACGAATAAACAAACGGTAGAATTCAGGGCTGCACAAATCGCTCTCTGCACCAACGCTTTTACTTCATCATTACTACCAGACATAGATTTAGAGCCAGGGAGAGGACAGGTACTTATTACTAAACCTATTCACAACTTAGACCTTAAAGGTTCTTTTCATTACCATCGCGGATATCACTATTTCAGACCCATCGACAACCGCATTCTTATTGGGGGCGGCAGACAATTAGATAAACCGGGTGAAACTAGCCTAGCCTTTGCACCTAACGAAACTATTTTAAATCAATTAAAAGAAGATCTGCAAAGATTTATTCTACCAGGATTAGAAGTAAGTATCGAATCGAACTGGACGGGTATTATGGCTTTTGGAAAATCGAAAAATCCGATTGTTAAAAAGGCGTCCGAAAATGTATTTGTTGCCTCGAGATTGGGCGGTATGGGGATAGCTATTGGTGCCGGAGTGGCCGACGATTTGATTACACTTTTAGAATCGCAGTAAGGCATATCCTTTAAGCTGATACGTGGTTAAGGTGGTAAGGGCTGAAGTGGCCACCTCAAAACCGGGCAACAGCTGTGACTTATCTACTTTTCTCTTAAACATGCTTTGCGAGCAAACGACTATTTTAACTCCCTGATCAATCAGTTCCTGGTAGAGGGGAGCATGCGGATTATCTACTCCAAATTTTTCACGATAGAGTTCATTTCCCAAAGCTGTCCATAATGCACCACCATGAACTGCAACAATGACATTCATGTTTTCCTTAGGAACACCTCCCATCACATGAAGATTCATTAATCGAGCCAATTGGTTAACTGAAAAGGCAACCACCTTTTTATCCTCTTCACCAGTCATCAAATCAACTACGATATTATAATTCAGTGATGGATCTGGCTTTAGATCAGCCAAAGGAGCATCGACAACTGTTCCGAAATTTTGGATGATAGGATTTACTGGGGTCTGCCCAAATAGATTGGTGCAGACCGCCAGTGCTAAAAGGTAAAAGTATCTCATTAGTTCAGCTTTAATCCTGGGAGAGAAGCGTCTGGAGCATCCTGAGTCCAAGGATAAGTTTGTTTGATGGGTCTCGGTAAAATTTGATCAAGTGATTCTCCGTCGTATACAAACCCATTCTTCATAACCATCTTTACCGAATTCGTATTGCGGATGTTATCTAACGGATTTTTGTCTAGAATAACTAAGTCAGCCAATTTACCAACCTCAACACTTCCTAAATCGCCAGCTAGTCCAATGGCTTCGGCTCCTAGGATAGTAGCCACTCGAAGAGCGTCGTAGTTCGACAGCCCGCCACTTTGCATACTCCAAAGCTCCCAGTGATAGCCAAGACCTTGAAGCTGACCATGTGAACCAACACCTGCAAGACCTCCGGCCTCAACCAAGTCTTTTACGAAAACGGCATGGTCCTCGAAAACATGCTCCTCATCCATAAACCATCCAGCATTACGGCGTCTTGACTTCGCGTCAAGCTCTGACTTGGGAGTAAAACGATTCAACTTTGAATCTCCATTCACAGGCTCAGTCGCATAGTAATAATTCTCAGCCCATGGTCCTCCATAAGCAACCAGAAGTGTTGGGGTATAGGCAGTTCCCGAGTATTGTACAAAGTCAACAAAGTCTTTATAAAGCGGATAAATCGGGAAACTATGCTCGTGACCTGGGTAACCGTCTAAGATCTGAGTAACATTGAGCTTGAAATCTAATCCTCCTTCAGTGGTAGGCATTAATTCTTGCTCTTTAGCTGCCTGAATAATCCATTGACGGTGCTTACGATTACCTGTCAGATACATCTTGATCGTCTTAGTATTGTAGTACTTTGAGTACTGCTTTAACACCTCTCTTGCGTGATCTAAACTTTCAATATTATAACCCCAATAACCCACTCCCGGGCCTGTTGAATAAATTCGAGGGCCGGCTAGCATACCAGCCTCAACCATATCCGCATAGGTAAGAACATCCGTCGTACCGGTTTGTGGATCCCTAGTTGTAGTTACTCCGTATGCGAGATTTGCCGCGTAGGCCCAAACATGATTCTTGTGTAAGCCCCAACTTGGTCTGAGGTGGGCATGAGTATCCACAAAACCAGGTAGCAAGAATTTTCCTTGTAGGTCAATCGTTTCTGCACCTAAAGGAATCTCAATTTCCTCATCGGCAGTATGAACTCCAGTGATGCGATTTCCTACAACAACCACTGTTGCGTTTTCGATCATCTGATCTTGGCCTGCCATCGGAATCACGGTAGCTCCAGTATAGACTACTACTCCTGTTGGCATTGCTCGATTCACCTCAACGGCAACCGTTGATTCCACCGCGGCATAAGCCTCAGGCGCTTTTGGTTTTTCTTCCGGCTCTTCGGACTCGGCACCATCTTCAGAAGTATCGGCTTCATCGGCTTTCTTTTCAGCAGCTGCGACCTTAGCTTCCTTTTCAGCCTCTTTAAAGTCTTCTATTTCTTTATCGCGAGCCTCTGCTGCGGCAATATCGTAGGTAAAGAGAGTATTACCTAGCATCCAGTATACCGTATTTCCATCTGAACCCCATGAAGGAAATTCGCCGCCCATCGTAGTAAGCTTTCTTGATGGAAACGCTGCATTACTGGCATTCTTCACATTGATTTTAACTCCATCAGGGCCAACTTTAGGAACGGTTACGATGTAGATATCGTTATTGATTTTGGCTAAAGCATAGTTGCCCTTAGGTGCTCTTAATAATGTACTCGCCTTAGATGGAGGACGCGCAGGTGCTTCAGGCTCATCTGACAATAAATGGTTGTCGGTATATACCGAACCGTAAACAGTAATACCATCCACAGAAACGTATTTCTTCTCATCCGTTCCGTCATAGCGTACAGATACCAAAGTTCCATTCTGATTCAAATAGATTCGGCCATCATTTTGCGCAAAGTGAGCATTAGAATAACCGTCAGCCTTGGTGATAAAATTTTCCTGACTCATCGCCTTAGGAGCAAACCATACTAGATCAGACTTAGACATAAATGCATAAGGCCCATCAGAATCTTCAAATTGCTGACGTTGACCCTTGAAGGCTACGATTCTGTTTGAAGGACTCCATACAGGATTCTGGTACACCGCCGAAGAAGTAGAGACTCTCACAGGCTTTGAACGCTTAGAACGTCCCACTTTATAAAGGTGTCCGCCATCGGTCTCACTCCAAGTCACAAATGCAATTTCTTTACCATCTGGGCTCCATGTCGGCATCGCTTCGGTAAAATCAAAAGAAGTTAATCTTCTTGGTTGTTGATCTGTGAGATTCATTACATATACCCTATTCAGTGCAGTAAAAGCAATCATCGATTGATCAGGCGAAACGACTGCGTCGCGAATTTGAGTAACGTTAAAAGTAGGAGTGTCTTCGATCGGATACTCAAATTTCAACTCAGGCCCCATCGCTACCTTTTCGTTTACACTGAAGTCAATCTCGCTAACGCGATTATCTAAATAAATGCGATTAAGCTTTCCGCCATACGAGGCAATGATTGATTGACTATCTGGCATAAATGACATTGCTGGCAAAACTCCGAGCGGAGCTATCGACTCTTGTTCGTCACGTTGCACAGGATAAGCTAACCAGCGCTCATCACCCGAGTTTAAGTCTCTAAGAACTAGGCCCGTTTGATCGTTGTATCGTGAACCATAAACCAACCACTTTCCATTGGGAGATAAAGTTGGAGCAAATGCTGAACCATAACGGCTTGTCATAGTCTTACGTTTCCCATCAGTCAAATCGTAGGTGCCTAATTGATACTGAGGAAGGCTCGCATTATACTGCCATGAGTTTTGGCGTTGAGAGTACCAAATATGATTACCATCAGGGCTAAAGGTAGGCTCTGAAATCTTCAGGTTATCAGGCTTGTTAATCAGCTGAGTGCCTGAGCCGCCCTCACGGTGATAGAGATGTAGTTTGAAGTTTCTCGTGCCCTTAACCACGGCGATATAATCACCATCTGGAGACCAATCTGCTGACTGCATATTAAAGGTGTCTCCCTTGGTTACTTGAATAGTGTCTTGTTTTGCGCGATCAATGATCCAAGCATTGTTACCTCCACTGCGATCAGAAATGAATAAGATTGAGTTTCCATCGGGCGAATACTTCGGATGTGAATCAAAAGCCAGTCCCTCAGTCACTCGAGTAGCCTGACCGCCAGAAACGGGTAATTCGTAAATGTCACCCAACAAATCAAAAACGAGCTTTTCGCCTGAAGGATGAACATCCACCGACATCCAAGAACCTTCAGTAGTATTTAATTCAAAAAATCGTTCGGCTTCAAGAGGAAGTCCTTTCTTTTCCTTTTTTTCTTGTCCTGATGCAAGAATAGGTAATGCGAGAAGTATCGCTAATAGCGTATTTTTCATATCAAACAAATTTGGCCATCTGAAGATAGCCAAATTGTTCGTTAGTTACAGTTAAAAATTTCAGGTTATACTATGAGTAATACGATAGTGAGCGCTGCACCTGCAATGGCGAAATACAACCCTTTTTTATAGATAGGAGCGCCTGTATTAAACATAAAAAAAGCCGATATCGAAAAGAAAAGTAGCGACAAGCCAAAGAATATCGCTAACCAGAATAACGGATTCGTCGTGTTCATCAGATGTAACTTATTCATTTTCTCCAGTAGAAGGGGATACTTCGTCTCTGAATACCTGGTTTCCCCAGTGGCAATATTATAAGTACCTCCACCATTAAAAAAAATCTGAATACCATCCGTATTCTCAACTCTAATTCTAGATTTTAGTGCAGGACCTAAAGTTTCAGGGGTCAGTCCCGGTTGTAAAACAACCTCAACGACTTCCTTTTTCTTAAAGGTGTCTGTATTTCTAAAAGTAAGTACAATACCACTTAACGCATAAACGGCCATAATTCCAGCTAAAAAGAATCCTAAATAGCGGTGAAATTCTCTAAATTTTTCTTGTGATTTTCTACTCATTCTTAAGTATTT
>Ga0209654_1002259_pt1 | contig 13606 bp, 11 predicted proteins | sample SaaInl1SG_22_DNA_FD_184646 | JGI IMG/M metagenome (GOLD analysis project Ga0209654, IMG submission 184646) | Marine microbial communities from expanding oxygen minimum zones in the Saanich Inlet - ESP_161SG_22_DNA (SPAdes) (version 2) | ecosystem: Environmental > Aquatic > Marine > Intertidal... | reverse complement strand
TACAGATGTATTTCGCCTTTTTGCCCAATCTGATGTTGGTAATACCTGCGTAGCTGTTTTGCTCCTGAACGAGAGTAGGGATGCCCATGCGTTGCGCCATCAATAGAACGGGGCCGCTTGCATAGCCGCCAGTACCAATAACGGCATCGGGCTTCATGGTTTTAAGTAAGGTGCGGCAACGGCTCAATGCAACGAGTAATTTGAACGGTACATTCCAGCTCTTCCATGGTTTTTTACGGTTAATTCCCGCAATGGGGACACCCGTTATTTCGAAGCCTGCTGCAGGTACTTTGGTCATTTCCATCTTGCCCAAAGCACCCACAAAGTGGATCTTGGCTCCGGGGTGGCGTTTTTGAAGTTCGGTGGCAATGCTCACCGCTGGGAAGATGTGTCCGCCGGTTCCACCGCCGCTGATGATGAAGGTCTTACTCATGGGCCAGGGGGTTATCGGTGGACATTATGGGATCTAGCATTTCTTCTTCTTCCTGCGCACTGGTGCCGACGATACGCTCGACATCGGTGTGGCTCACAGAGAGGATGATACCAAGGGCAATACAGGTCATCCAGACAGAGGAGCCTCCAGCACTGAGGAAGGGTAGTGTTTGTCCGGTCACTGGGAATAGGCTTGTGGCCACACCCATATTTACGATCGTTTGCAGTACTATTCCTGAGGCGGCCGCGAGGACCAGTAGGGTGCCAAATTTGGTGTGCGCACGCCGTGCTATTTTGACGAATCGGCGGAAGAGTGCGCCATAGAATAGTATGAGCAGGGTGGCGCCAACTAGGCCATATTCTTCGGTGATGACGGCGAAGACAAAATCAGAATTGGACTGTGGAAGGAAGTTCTTTTGAATGCTCTTACCAGGTCCCTTACCAAAAATTTCGCCTTCTGCGATGGCCATCTTGGCTTGCTCAGTTTGGTAGGCGCCGTCCTCATCGCCTCCGCCACTAAAATTGACTATACGTGCTTTCCAAGTGGCTACACGGTTACTAATGTTAGGGAAGGCCATAACGATGAGGATGAAGAGCCCTAGGGCGGCTACACCGGCGGCGATGATCTTCCAGAGGTGCTTCCACGGCACGCCAGCAACGACCATCATTAAGAAGCACATGGCAAAGATGATGGCGGTCGTGGAGAAATCGGCCGGTAGGATCAGCATTAGGGTCCCGCCAATCATAATTAGCGGCCATTTGATGTCTTTAAATTCCGAGATTTCCCTGGGTTTTGAGAACCATTTGGCGAGCCAAACCAGCAGCGCTAACGAAGCAAAGGCCGAGGTTTGAAAGCTCATTTTAATAATGGGAATACGTACCCAGCGGGAGGCATTTGCTCCACCCATTTCCTGTCCTTGAAGTAAGGTGATCACCAGCAAAATAAGCGCGGCTGGCATAAGGAGTTGGGAAAGCTTGCCTATTAATCGGAAGTTCAATCGGTGGACGCCGTACATAAATATCCCGCCAATGCTCAAATGTATCATGTGCTTGGTGAGGAAACTGAAGGTATTTCCGCCGCGGAATTTGTGCGCCAAAGAGCTGCTTGCACTATAGATAGGCAAGAAGCTGATGACCATCAGCAGCAGGATGAGCCCCCAGGTGAGGAGGTCGCCCTTCAGATATTTACGAACTGTATCCACCCAAAGAGAAGATTATAGGTTGCGGACTTGCTCTTTGAATTGGTTACCGCGGTCCTCGTAGCTGTCGAAAAGATCGAAAGAGGCACAACATGGGCTTAGCAATACAGCATCGCCTTTGGCGGCCAAACGGGCAGCTTTGCGCACGGCGGTCTTCATGGAATCGGTTTCCACTACTTCACAAACGCCTTGGAAAGCCTCAGCAATTTTCGCGTTATCTACTCCAAGAGCAACGATAGCTTTTACTTTTTCTCTTACCAACGGCATCAATTCGTTGTAATCGTTCCCTTTATCTACACCGCCGACAATCCAAATCAATGGTTTTTCCTGACACTCTAGTGCGTAGTAAGTGGCGTTCACATTTGTTGCCTTGCTATCATTGATGTATTCCACACCACTGATGTTGAGCACGCTCTCCAAACGGTGCTCGAGGGCATCGAATGATTTGAGCTTCGTGCGGATGGTGTCTTTTCTGATCTTTAATAGTTGTGCGCTTAGGCCGGCAGCCATTCCGTTGTAGGTGTTGTGCTTGCCCTGTAGTGCTAGTTCTTCGATAGTCATAGCTTCGTTATTTACAGTAATTATGATTTTGTTGTTCTCGTATTTTGCCGCTCTGTGAGGTCCTGCTGGGTGGTCAATTCCAACCGCCAAAACCTCCGGCTTTATTTCTTTTTTAGTTTGCCATTCTTCTAAAAAATCCTTGCTAATGGCGTCGTCGTCGCAGTAGATGAAGTGCCCATTACTTCGAGTGAAATCCAGCAACTGGTATTTGCTTCTCGCGTAGGTAGCGAGGTCGTAGTCGTAGCGGTCCAAATGGTCCGGTGTGATGTTCGTTAGGATGCTTATGTGCGGCTCAAAAACGAGTGCGTCGTCCAGCTGGAAACTACTCACTTCCAAGACCACTACTTCAGGGTCGCCCAGCCCCGCGTCCATTCTCTCGGCCAAAGCGCGGCCTAGACTAAGGCCAATATTTCCGGCCAGCACAGCGTCTTTATCGCCTGCAATGATGTGGTGGCAAAGCGTCGCAGTGGTGGTTTTTCCATTTGACCCAGTCACTGCAACAATGGTAGCATCAGTGTGTCTCGATGCCCAATCTACTTCGCCCATCAGCGGCAAGCCGCTTTCCTTCACCTTTTGAATGATGGCAGCCTTGTGCGGTATGCCCGGGCTTTTGATTACGGCCGCTGCCTGTAGAATTTCGGCTTCTGTATGACCACCTTCTTCGTAGCGTACACCCCAGCTATCTAGCTTGCCTTTGTCTTCTGCGCTCAGGGTTCCATATTCACTCAAGAATACCTGAACGCCAAGCTTAGAAGCAAGCTGCGCTGCACCCATGCCGCTTTCTCCGGCACCTAAAATGGCGATATGGCTGTAAGGTGTTTGCACCTATTATCTCAGTTTCAAAGTGGCGATTGCGGCTACCGCGAGCATGATGCCTACGATCCAGAATCTGGTGACAATTTTGGTCTCCGGATAGCCTTTTTTCTGGTAGTGGTGGTGGAGCGGGCTCATCAAGAATACGCGTCGTCCTTCACCGTATTTTTTCTTCGTGTATTTGAAGTAGCTCACCTGAATGATTACACTCAGATTTTCTGCAAGGAAAACTCCAGCGATAATGGGCAGCAAAAACTCTTTGCGCACTGCCAAGGCCAAAACTGCGATGATGGCACCTATGGCTAATGATCCCGTATCTCCCATGAATACTTGGGCAGGGAAGCTGTTGTACCAAAGGAAACCGATGGCTGCTCCAATAAATGCTGCTGCGAAGATTACAAGCTCACCGGTATTTGGTATGTACATGATGTTCAGGTAGCTCGCGAAAATGATCGAACCGCTTACGTAGGCCAATACCAGTAAAGCAGTCATTGCAATGGCGGAGGTCCCGGTGGCTAATCCGTCCAGCCCGTCTGTTAGATTGGCCCCGTTAGATACCGCGGTGATGATGAAAATAACCGCTAAAATGTACACCACTGCGGTGAGCGGTTTCCCTGCATCACCCATCCAGTCCGTGAAGTACGCATAATCAAATTCGTTGTTTTTAAAGAAGGGGATAGTCGTCTTTGTGCTCTTGTGGGCATCGCTGTACGACGGGCCCGAAACTGCTTCGAATTGCTCAGTTTGAACTACAGGCAGTTGTTCTTTGATAGTCACTTCTGGGTGGAAGTATAGGGTAGCTCCAACGATAACCCCTAGACCTATTTGACCAATGACCTTAAAAATACCGCGCAATCCTTTTTTGTCCTTTTTGAAAACCTTGATGTAATCGTCCACAAAACCAATGGCGCCCATCCACAAGGTGCTGATCAGCATGAGGATGATGTAGATGTTGTCCAGTTTTGCCCAAAGAAGAGTAGGGATGATGATTGACATGAGAATAATGACGCCGCCCATCGTTGGTGTGCCCGCCTTTTCTTTTTGTCCAGCTAGCCCAAGGTCGCGAACCGTTTCGCCTACTTGTAGGGCATGAAGCCTGTCGATCAGTCGCTTTCCGAAGACCATACCGATCAAAAGTGAAGTGATCACGGCCATGGCTGCACGGAAGGTGATGTATTGGAACACCCCAGCGCCTGGGAGATCGTACGTTTGGTCTAGAAAGTCAAATAAGTAATAAAGCATCTTAACTGTTTAAAAGGAGGGTTACTTCGAAGACGTCGTCAAAATCGAATCGCTGTCCTTTGATTTCTTGGTATTTCTCGTGGCCTTTGCCGGCAATCAGGATGATATCTCCCGCTTCTGCGAGCATTACGGCCGATTTTATCGCTTGTTTACGGTCTATAATTTCTAAGCTGCGGCTCTTAAGGTCCGGGCTTAATCCTTCCGCCATATCTGCGATGATCTCGTTTGGGTCCTCGTCTCTAGGGTTGTCAGAGGTAAGGATCAAGGTGTCGCTGTTCTGTGCGGCAATCTGTGCCATCTGCGGACGCTTGCCCTTGTCTCTGTTGCCCCCGCATCCTACTACGGTGATGACCTTGCCTTGGCCTTCGTTGATGGTCTCAATGGTGTTCAAGACGTTCTGAAGCGCGTCCGGTGTATGGGCGTAATCCACGATGGCAGTGATGCCCTTGCCAAGGATGGTTTGGAACCTTCCTTCTACTGGAGCGAGCAGGCTCATGGTGGTCAATGTCTGTAGAGAATCTTTGCCCAGCTCCATCGCGGTAGCATACGCTGCGCAGAGGTTGTAGGCGTTGAAATCACCCATGATGCGCGTCCAACACTCTTGCTCGTTGATGGTCAGTAGCATGCCGTCGAATTGACGCTCGAGGATTTTTCCTTTGTAATGCGAAGGGAATTTCAACGAGTAGGAGCGCTTGGTGGCTTTAGTATCCTGCACCATGGTCACGCCGTGCTTGACGTCATCGTTGTAGATGGCTACTGCGTCTGACTTCAGCATATCAAAGAGCATCTTCTTCGCTTTGATGTAGCTATTCATATCGCCGTGGTAGTCCAAATGGTCGCGAGTGATGTTGGTGAAGATGGCTATGTCATAATCTACGTGTGCTACACGGTGTTGCACAAGAGCATGTGAGCTCACCTCCATGAAACAGTATTTAACTCCTGCATCTACCATAGTGCGCATGTGCTGTTGTACAGCAATGGCATCGGGGGTGGTGTGAGTGGCAGGAACAGATTCACGACCGATCTTTACATCAATAGTGCTTAGCAAACCGCACAACTCGCCTTCCATCTGAGAGAAAAGGTTGAAGAGCAAGGTGCTGATAGTCGTCTTTCCGTTGGTTCCTGTAACGCCAATGACCTTCATTTCTTGCGAAGGATTCTCGTGCCAATTCGCAGCAATAGCGCTCAGGGCAAAGGCACTGTCAGTAGTCTGAATGTAGTTAACGCCCTCTGCGAGTTTTTCCGGCAGACGTTCACAAACAATAGCGATAGCGCCAAGCTCGATGGCTTTGTTTATGAACAGGTGTCCGTCTACTTGTGTGCCTGGGACGGCGACAAATAGTGCGTTTTTTTCAGATTTCCGACTGTCGTAGCAAATGCTCTCAATGGCAATCTGTGTGCTTCCGATGACTTCCTTGAGACGGACGCCGTAAATGAGGTCTTTCAATAATTTCATCGCAAGGTCAGTTTGATTTCTGTTACGTTATTCAGGGGTGTGCCCACGGCAGGGCTTTGGCTCATGACATGGCCAGTGCCCTTCATGCTCACTTTGATGTTGTGAGGCCCTACGGCCTGAAGTACTTCGCGGGCATCTAGTCCTTTGAAGCTTGGTACATAGTTTTTTTGGAACGCCTGATCAATTCTTGGAATCGACCCAGTAGGAACCGTGTTAATGGCAAGCAACTTAGCATCCACCACCTTCGCCTCCTGCGGCATTTGGCTGTACACCTCGTCAGCAATAGCCTTAAATACTGGCCCAGCTACAATATTCCCGTAGTAGCCCAGCTTTTTTACCGGCTTGCTGACCACCACCACACACGAATATTTTGGGTTTTCAGCTGGAAAGTAGCCTGCAAAAGAACTTTGGTAATCCTGCGATCCCTTCACCCAATAGTTGAGCTGGCACGTCCCTGTTTTACCGGCCAATTTCATTTTGCTGCTCTTCAAATTCGTCGCCGTACCATTTTCAACCACGCCTTCAAGCAGTGCTTTGAGTTTGTCATTCGTCTCTCTCGAGCAAATAGCAGGGTTGAGCACCTTCGTTTCAAACTGCTCTACGGTGCGGCCATGATCCATGATGCGGTCCACTACTTGGGGCTGCACCATAACACCATCATTTGCTACGGCATTGTACATTGTCAAAAGCTGCAGTGGGGTAAAGGCGATAGAGTAGCCGTATGCCACCCACGGCAAGGTTACCCCGGACCAATTGTTATCGCTAGGTTTCGGAATGGTCGGTGCAGATTCGCCTTTGATACTCACGCCCGTCTTCTCGTTGAATTTGCGCGAGTACATGAAATCAATAAAATCTTCAGGGTCGTCCTCAAAGTGCTTGTTGACCAGCTTCACAATACCTGTATTCGAGCTCACCTCAAAAGCACGGCGAAGGCTGATTACTCCATATCCGCCACGACGTGAATCGCGCACCTTACGGTCGTACACCTTAATTACCCCGTTCTCTGTATCTACGCTCGCACTAGTATCTACTTTGCCAGATTCTAAAAGTGCCATGGTCGAGAGCAGCTTCATAGTTGACCCAGGTTCGGTTGCTTCCCAAACCGCATAGTTTCTCAGCTCAGAGTAGGTGCTGTCTTCGTTGCGACCTAGGTTCGCCATCGCTACAATCTTACCGGTCTCTACTTCCATCACAACGGCGCAGCCGTGGTCGGCCTTGTATTTTTTTAACTGCGTCAACAGGCTCTGCTGTGCCACATCTTGAATGCGTGTATCAATAGTGGTGTACACGTCAAAACCGTCCACCGGCTCCACAGCCTCAGGATCGTCAATGGGCTTCCAATCGCCACCGGCAATTTTTTGCTTTAATCGACTGCCGGGCTTCCCTTTCAAATATTCACTGTAAAAGCCTTCCAATCCTGCGCTGGCCCCTTCAAGATCGTACCCAATCGTACGCATCTTAATGTTTGTTGCCATTTGAATGCGCTGCAGATCCTCCTCTACGATGATCCCGCCTCTGTTTGCCCCTCTTTTTAAAATGGGGTACTGGCGCATGCGTTGCAATTCGCTAAAATTCAGCTTACTCGCCAATGGTATATATCTACGTCTTTTTTGGCGCTGCTCTTTCAGGTATGCCGCCCATCCTGAGGCGCTGTACTTTGGATTAATAGTGGCCAATTTTGCTCCCAATGCATCCACCTCGGCAGCAAACACCTCTGCATCCACGGTCACTGCGTCAAAGTGCACCTTGTATACCGGTTTAGTGGTCGCTAATGTCATTCCATCCGCAGAGTAAATATCTCCGCGCTTCGCTTCGATGGTGTGTCGCTCAATAAGGCGCTCTTGGCTCTTGGCGCGCAGGTCGGGGCCTTGCACTAAGCTTACCCAGTACAGACGAACCAAAACAACAGCGAGCATGAGGTAAATCCCTCCGCTCACCAGTGCCACTCGGCTCTTTATTTTCTTGATGTCTGTACTCACTCCTTAATCAAAATTTTCTCCGGCCGAACCTCGGGTTGCTTCAACCCTAGTTTCTGTGCCTTACTGATCACTCTGCTCTCCAAAGAAAGTTTGGTCAGTCGTTCTTTAGTTTCTGTATGCTCAGCTTCTAAGGTTTGACGCTCTTTGCTGAGGTTATCTATCAAATGCACCTTCTTATCAGCGCTGTGGCTAGTGTAAATGCTGATTAATGCCAAAAGACTTAACCAGCCGGCGAAGGGCAGGAATTTGATGATGGCTTCGTCCGTAATTCTCAGACGAGCGCCAAGGCGACCGAAAAAATCTTTCACCTTACTCACCTCTGTTCCATTCTGTTTCGGTTCGTTCCGCCACGCGAAGCTTGGCGCTCGTTGCACGCGGATTTCTTTCGTTTTCTTCTGCGCTCGCCACTACAGGCTTACGCGTGATGGCCTTTAAAGGCACGTGTTTCACGCCGTAGAAATCGCTCTCTGTTTGTCCAGATGCTTTTCCTTCACGGATGAAATTTTTAACCATTCTGTCCTCTAAGCTGTGGTACGACATGATGACCAATCGGCCACCTGGCTTGAGCACGTCTATCGCTCCGTAGAGCATATCTTCCAATACCTCTAGCTCACTGTTGACCTCCATACGCAGTCCCTGGAATACCTGTGCTACGTATTTGTGCCACTGGCCGCGCGGTGCTAATGGCTCACATAGCTCACGCAATTCTGCGGTCGTAGTCAGTGGCTTTGTAGCACGTGCCATGAGCAACGCGTTGATTAGGGAACGTAATCCTTTGATGTCGGTGTGTTTTCTAAAGAGGTCGTATAGCGCTTGTTCCTCGTAGGTTTCCAGTACCTCCGCAGCGCTGATCCCGCTGCTCGGGTTCATGCGCATGTCCAGTGGTCCGTCGAAACGAATGGAAAATCCGCGCTCACCTATATCGAACTGGTGTGAAGACACGCCTAGATCACCTAGGATGCCGTCTACCTGTCTTGCGCCGTGCAGGCGAAGGTGATTTTTGATGTAGCGGAAATTGGCTGCAATAAACACCAGATTTGGGTGCTCAGGAAGGTTTGCCTTGGCGTCGGGATCTTGGTCAAAGGCATAGAGCTTTCCAGTGGTCAGCTTTTCTAAGATGGCCTTACTGTGGCCACCGCCGCCAAAGGTTACATCAACATAAGACCCGGTTGGATCAATGTTGAGGCCTTCAAGGCATTCCGCTAAGAGGACTGGATCATGATAGCTCATTCTGACTTGGATTTATGCCGCCCATTACTTCTTCAGCGAGCAATCCAAAGTCATCACCATCTACATTAACTGCATCTTCATAGGCCTGCTTGTCCCAAATCTCCACAATGCCGTTGTGTGCGCTGAGCACGACCTCACGGCTGAGGTTTGCGAAAGATTTTAGATCTGGGCTGATCCCTATACGGGTAGCGCCATCAAGCTCGACCAATTTGACTCCTGCAGTAAATAATCGAATAAAATCGTTGTTCTTCTTCACGAAGCGGTTCAAGGTGTTCACCTTGCCCATGACCTCATTCCACTCTTGCATTGGGTACAACTCCAGACACTTGCTAAATACGCTTCTCTTGAGTACGAAGGCTTCGTCCATAGCGGGCGCCAACTGCTTCTTTAGGGCAGCCGGGAGACTGATGCGACCCTTCGCATCCATCTTGCATTCGTGAACTCCTATGAGGTTTAACATGTGTCTTATTGCTCTCTATACAAAAGTAGAATTATCATCCCACGATTTCCCACAAACGTACACATTGTGGATAACTTTTCCCACCTGATTCTGTAAAAAGTACGCTATCCCTTAAGCAGAGCGGTGGGAAGAAGTGGGAAAGGGTGAAAATTGGGTGTGAATAACATCGTTTATAACCTCGTCCGGAATTGACCCGAAAAATGCCCTAACTTTACGCCAATACTGAGAACCATGAAGATTACTAGTGCCGATTTCGTAAAGTCCTCCGCAATCATTGAGGAGTGTCCAAAACCGACGAAAAATGAATTTGCGTTTATCGGAAGATCGAACGTGGGAAAGAGCTCGCTCATTAACATGTTGATGCAGCGAAAAGACCTTGCGAAGACCTCAGGGCGACCGGGAAAAACCCAGCTCATCAACCACTTTGAAATCAATGAAGATTGGTATTTGGTCGATCTCCCTGGATACGGTTATGCAAAGACGTCAAAGAAGAACCGAGCAGTTTTTCAGCGCATGATCACCTCTTATATTAAAGAGCGTCCGAACCTGATCAACACCTTCGTATTGGTGGATTGTCGCCACGATCCGCAAAAGATCGATCTCGAATTCATGGAGTGGTGTGGCATGGAGGGTATTCCCTTTTCTATAGTCTTTACCAAAATTGATAAACTAGGTTCCTCAGCGCTCATGAAACAGATAGCGCGCTACAAAAAGAAACTGCTGATGCAGTGGGAGGAATTGCCACCAGTATTCATGACCTCAGCTGAAGGTCGCACCGGCCGCGAAGAATTATTGCGTTACATCGACACCGTACATCAGAGCATTACCCCTGATATGTATGGTCAGTAAACGGCTGAGAAATTCCCTGCTATTTTTAATTGGAGGCATCGCCGTAGGCATTCTCCTGAACAGGCTTCCCTTCGGATTGATGTTTGGCCTGGGCTTAGCTACGGCAAATTACCTCAACAGAGGACCTAAGCTTTAAGCTTTTTTTCCAGGCTCAATGATGCCTGATTTCTCACCGAAATAGCGAGCGAAATCGCGCATGTCGGCAGCCAATGCTGTGTCGTCCGTTGCACGCTCGTAACCGTCAGCCATAGAGATAAACGTTTGGTGGAACATGCGCTTCATGTCGTCCATAAGCATGTCTTTGGTCCACAGATCTATGCGTAGACATTCTGAAGTTTTTTCGTCCCACACACCCATCATGAGCGCCTTGGCTTCTTCATTGGTCACTCCGCCGTCGGTTGCGTCCCAGTGAATAGTTTCAGGGATGCGGTTTTCATCCAATCCAACGGTGATCTTGATTTCGCTTTCTTTCTGTATTGCCATTACGGTTTGTATTGTGCGTCACGCAAAATTCGTTGCGCATCGCGGATATTTAAAAGTTCTTCGAGGGCCAATTCCGATTTCTTCGCAAAGCTGCGCATCATTCGGTACCCTATAAACTGAGCCACCCTGCCTGGAATCTCTGCATCCATAGCAGTGCCCATTTTGGAAAAAGGAGCCGGTTCCACCAATCTTTGGCGCACCATCATATCGGTGGAAAACAGGAGCTTTTCACGCACCAATACCTCCCAGATTTGTCGTTCGTTTTCGACCAAGAAATTGTATTCCTCTAAGCTGTATCCCAACACCTCATGTGCAGGCACCTCGCCCATCACAGCCTCAACCGCCAAATGACGCCTGCCGTGATATACCATCTGACCGAGCAATGAAGGGTCATTGAAATTTTGCAAAATGCGTCCTTCCACCAAAGCATTGGCATAGCTCACGCCCAATTGGCGCTGCTCCATCAATACTCTCTGGTATCCCGGTATAGCATTGTACCCTGGATATCCAGCGCCCAAGAAATTATCCAATCCCACAAACGCAATAACAGAATCCTGACCGCCTGGGAAATACAAACAAGGGTTCTCTAGATCAATCCCGCTGATGTAATAGAACAGTTCATCCGGCAGTGCAACACCCAACAGTTCATTAGCGTTGGCGCTAATCTTTGCCAGCGTTTCTGTAACCTTATTCTGGTCAAATAAATTTTGAACGTTGGTATAATGGTCTATGAGCACTTGATTCTTGCGCTCGTTTGCCCAAAAGAATCGCTCCGGCTGATTCATCACAAAAGGCCAATACACTTTCTGCATCTCCTCCCAAGGCAAGCTGTCCCGCCCAAAGAGTACTTCACCAAAGTCGTGCACTTGCCAATCTACCTGACCGTCATTTCGCACTTCAAACAGTGAACCATCCGTTCCGCCCCCACGTTGAATAAAGTAGAAGGCAGCAATCAAAACTGCTGCAGCGAAGAGGTATATTTGGTGAACTCCTTTCATCGGGTCAAAATTAAGTGCTAGGCAATGAAATTACAGGAAACGGCAGATCATATTACGAATTGGTTGAAAAGCTATGCAGAGAACGCTGGCGTAAAGGGTTTTGTTGTAGGTGTTAGTGGCGGGATCGATTCTGCACTCACCTCCGCACTCTGTGCTCGCACAGGCCTCGAAGTGCTCACCCTAGAGATGCCCATCCATCAGCACCCGGACCAAGCTTCGCGCGGTCAAGAGCACCAAAACTGGCTTGCCTCTAATTTCCCAAACACACGCCACACCCAGGTAGACCTTACGCCAGTATACGACCACTTTGTCGCTGCAATGCAGCCGGGCGGCGCGGACCATGAGCTCTCTCTAGCCAACTCCCGTGCGCGCCTACGCATGTCAACGCTCTATTACCACGGTCAAGCCAACGGTTTATTGGTTGCTGGTACGGGCAATAAAGTCGAAGATTTTGGTGTAGGGTTTTACACTAAATACGGCGACGGCGGGGTAGATCTCAGTCCTATTGCGGATCTATTGAAAACAGAAGTGTTTGCATTGGCACGCCATCTCGGAGTTGTTGATAGCATTTTGGAAGCAAAACCTACGGACGGACTGTGGGGCGATGATCGCACAGACGAAGACCAGTTGGGGGCCAGTTATCCAGAATTAGAATGGGCCATGGCGCAACAAGAAGCAGGAAAGTCCGCTTCAGATTTCTCGGGCCGCGAAGCAGAAGTCATGGCCATCTATCTGAAATTCAACACTGCGAACAAGCACAAAATGTTGCCTATTCCGGTGTGTGAGATTCCAGCGAAATTTAGGTAGTTAGTACAAGGTTACTTCATCAACGAAGAAGTAGCTCGGATACCCTGCACCGGGGTGCCAGTCTTGAAGTTTTCCAGCATTGGTAAATTTCACGCGTACTTTCTGCACTGGGCGCTGCGAATCATGGGCAAAAATGATCTCCTTTCTTGTAGCCTCTTCCTCACCCAATGGATTCTCCATAGGCAGCATATCAATGGTCTTCCACGCTGAACTTCCCTCGTACCAAATACTTATTTCAAGTGCCTTAGGCAAAGCAATCCAAGCACGAATATCTTTTAAGACGCCAACACTTATGCTTCTCATTGCTTTCGGCCTTTCTAAATTTATTTCTAGCACCGCATCTTCTCCTTGGATGCCAATCCAGTGGCCTTTGCGCCAATCGGTATCTCCCTGAATACCATCGACCGCGGCACGGGCACCGCCAGCGGTATATTGTGAGGTAGGGGTCCCTTGTATCCAGCGAGCACTATAGTTGTCGTCTCTCTTCGTGAATACCGCCTTTGCGATGTGATTGCCGTATCCGAAATGCGGAGAAATGGCGGTAACAAAACCATTATCGTAGGCCGTTCCAACACGTTCGCGGCCCTTGCGGTCCTTTTTCCATTTCACGCTTTCGTAGCGGTCGTAGCGCCATAAATCGTAGCTGCCCGTGGGTATAATCTCCACCGGTGTTTTCCCGGAAAAGGTTCTATTTACACGAATGATGGGTGCAGGAGGCGTAGGGTTATTGAGGTTGGTTTTATAGCGTTGTGTGGCCTTCCAGAATCCTTCGTCTGTGCCCCGTTCCACATCCCAAGTACCTCCTTCAAGCAGTCTTTTATGAGTGACGTAGCGCTTCTGTTTGTGGGCCAAAACATCTTCACCCAGGTGGTAACTTGATAGGTAAGGCCCCGTTCCTTTGGCTGTTATATCCAATGATTTTCCACTGGCCAATTCAAGGTGAATGGCGTCCCATTTGGGTGTGCTGAGCTGGTAATGTGGCTGACCGGGCACCAATGGGTAGAGTCCCATAGAGGCCATCACGTACCAGGCACTCATCTGTCCACAATCTTCATTGCCACTTAATCCATCTGGGGCATTTTGATATTGTGAGTTCA
>Ga0209654_1002258_pt1 | contig 13626 bp, 8 predicted proteins | sample SaaInl1SG_22_DNA_FD_184646 | JGI IMG/M metagenome (GOLD analysis project Ga0209654, IMG submission 184646) | Marine microbial communities from expanding oxygen minimum zones in the Saanich Inlet - ESP_161SG_22_DNA (SPAdes) (version 2) | ecosystem: Environmental > Aquatic > Marine > Intertidal... | reverse complement strand
AACCCACCGAGTTTCAGGCGGCCTTCATGCAGGAAATGACTGCCTGCCTTTTTTGTTTGCGTCACGTCAAAGGCGCCGTTGGCAGAAGTCAGTGACCCGACGTCACCCTGTTGCCCACCACTCTCAGCGTAAAATGGGGTCTGATTTAAGACCACCATGCCCTGCTCACCAGCGGCCAGTGAATCGACCGACTGGCCATCTTTGATCAAGGCCACGACAGCCGCACTGCCGTCTAAGCGGGTGTAACCTAAGAATTCAGTGGCCCCATCCAAATCCAACCGGATCTGACCTTCGGCGGCAAAGCTTGAACCCTGACGTGATTTTTCACGCTGCGCGGCCATGGCTGCCTCGAATCCTTCGATGTCGAGCGCAAAATTCCGTTCACGAGCGATGTCATTGGTTAAATCCACCGGAAACCCGTGGGTGTCATACAGTTTGAAAATCACATCACCAGGCAACGTATCACCGTCCAGCAAGGCCACAGCATCTTCGAGCACTTTCATGCCGGCATCCAACGTCTTGGCGAACTGCGCCTCTTCTTGCTTTAAGGCAGCGACGATACGGTCTTCTGAGACACGCAATTCTGGGTAGGCCTCGCCCATTTCCGCCACCAGCGTGTGCACCAACTTATGAAAAAATGGCTGATCGCATCCAAGCTTGTGCCCATGACGAATTGCGCGGCGGATAATGCGTCGCAGCACATATCCTCGGCCCTCGTTCGAAGGCAACACACCATCGCAAATCAAAAAGGCACAACTGCGGATGTGATCGGCGATCACGCGCAAGCTTTTGGCCTCTAGGTCAGTGGTTTTAGTGGCTTCCGCAGCCGCCTTCAACAACGACTGGAACAGATCGATCTCGTAATTGGAGTGCACGTCTTGCATCACGGCAGCAATGCGCTCAAGACCCATACCAGTGTCAACTGAAGGCTTCGGCAGTGGTGTACGCGTGCCATCGGCCGCCTGTTCAAATTGCATAAAAACAAGGTTCCAGATCTCGATGTAACGATCCAGATCGTCATCCGGCGAACCTGGTGGGCCACCGGGAACGTGCTCACCGTGGTCATAGAAAATTTCGCTGCACGGACCACAGGGGCCGGTGTCGCCCATCGACCAAAAGTTGTCCTTGTCACCAAGTCGCGAGAACCGAGTTGGATCGATACCAATGGTCTGAATCCAGATGTCCTCAGCTTCCTGATCGCTGTGGTGTACGGTGACCCAGAGTTTTTCTGCAGGTAAGCCGAGGCGTTCTGTCAGGAAGCCCCAAGCAAAACGAATCGCGTCTTCCTTGAAATAGTCACCAAAACTGAAGTTCCCCAACATTTCGAAAAACGTGTGGTGACGGGCGGTGTAACCGACATTTTCTAAATCATTGTGCTTACCACCTGCACGCACACAGCGCTGCGACGTGGTCGCGCGTTGGTAGGGTCGACTCTCATCGCCGGTGAACACATCTTTAAACTGCACCATCCCTGCGTTGGTGAACAGGAGTGTCGGATCATTGCCCGGAATCAGCGAACTAGAGCTCACAATCGTGTGACCCTGCTCGGCAAAATAATCGAGGAATTGAGAACGGATTTCAGCGCTTTTCATCGTATGTCTTGGTTCTGGAGTTCAATCGAGTAGCAATGCTAGCCGAAAATTGTCTTGACCGCTTCTGTTGCATCAGAAAACTGAAAGCCACGACCGGCCAGGAAGCGAAACGCCTGCTCGCGGCTCGCAGATGGTTTGCCACGTGACCACTTCGCCAAAGCTTGGACGGCCCGATCGCATTCAGATTCCTCGACCTCTTGGAAATGAAGCGAAACGGACTCGGGATCGATCCCATGAGTTTGCAGTTCCGCCTCAATGCGGCGGCGCCCATGGCCTTTGAGCAGACGTGAGCGGATCAACATTTCCGCGAATCGGTCATCAGATTGGTAACCAAGCGTAGTCAACTCTCGGATCAAGCTAAGCCGCTCAGCGGCTAACAAATCGGGATGGTGCTGTGCCAGCTTGCGGTCGAGCTCAACCACCGAGTGCTCTCGGCGGGTGAGCGCGTTGATCAGCGTGTCTTTCGGCTCAGCCGCCACGCGAATTCCGCATCGCCTCCAGTCTGGCAAACAAACTCGAGGTATCCCAACGACCACCGCCCATTGCTTGGACTTCACCATAGAGCTGATCCACGGTCGCAGTGATCGGCAAAGCCGCACCATTTTTACGGGCTTCAGCCAAACAGATAGACAAATCCTTGCGCATCCAATCTACCGCAAAGCCGTGCGTGAAATGATCATCCAGCATCGTTTTGTAACGGTTTTCCATCTGCCACGATTGCGCCGCACCCTTACTGATGACATCGACTACCTTGTGCGCATCAAGTCCGGCAGCGCGGGCAAATGACAGGCCTTCAGACAAGGCTTCAACCAGGCCTGCAATACAAATCTGATTCACCATTTTCGTCAGCTGGCCCGCTCCGACCTCTCCCATCAGTGTGCAGGCTCGCGCATAGGCATCGATCACGGGTGCCGCTTTCTCAAAGTGCCCTGCCTCACCGCCGACCATCACAGTCAATGCACCGTTCTCAGCGCCCTGTTGGCCACCAGAGACTGGCGCGTCCATGAAGCCAATGTGCTGCGCTTGAGCCACAGCGGCCAATTCACGTGCCACCTCGGCACTGGCCGTGGTGTGATCGACAAACAGTGCGCCCTCACTCATGCCAGCAAAGGCGCCGTCATTACCGAGCGCGATTGCTCGCAGATCGTCGTCGTTACCAACACAGGCAAAGACGATCTCTTGACCAACAGCCGCTTCACGCGGTGTTGCTGCTGAGTGACCACCAAACTCGCTGGCCCAAGCATCGGCTTTCGCGCGCGTGCGATTGAATACCGTGACCTGATGACCGGCTTTTTGTAAATGTCCCGCCATGGGGTAACCCATGACTCCGAGTCCTAAAAATGCAACTTTCATGTGGGGATCCTCTGTTGTGTTGAGTGTCAGTAAATCGATCTAACGCGTATCAATGAAACAATTGGTGTGCTGCCAGACGCAGACGTAAGGGATGACCCTCTGGCCAATCCATGGGGGCTAACATGGCATCAATCCAGTCAGGCTGCACCGACTCAATCGTTTTAAACCGCCAGTCGGGGTTCTTGTCTTTGTCAATCAAGAGCGCACGCACACCCTCGCACCACTCACCATCGGCAAGCAGTCGCATGCCCAAATCGTGCTCTTTCACTACCGCTTCGTACAAACTGTCAAAACGGGCTCGAATGAACTGATGACCAGCGACCATGGCAGCCCCTGGGCTGGCCTGCTCGAGACCAATAAATAACTCTGGGATACGCTGATGCCACGCCTGCATTATCGCAAACACACGAGCGGGTGTCTGGTGCCGGATACCATGCGCCAAATGCATGCCGTGAGTCTCCCACGGACCTGTCCGCGACGACTCAGCAGTCGCCTTGGCCAAGATAGCGCCCAACGCAGTCAATGCATTGGCCTTGCTGCTGAAATCCAGTCCACAGACCGCATCAAACAACATCGCTTTCTCTTCTCGCGGCAGCAACCAGTCGGCTAAATTCAACCAACATGCGTCGACCGCACCCACGGTGGCCCCACTCATCGACAAACAAATTCCCAAACCGTGAGTCACGCGGTTCAAGAACCAGCTACCGCCACAATCTGGGACAAAACCAATCCGCACCTCAGGCATCGCCAGACTGGAGTATTCGGTGACCACACGGACATCGGCTCCCTGGAAGACACCCATCCCACCACCCATGATGTACCCATCACCCCAGGCAATCACTGGTTTCTGACTGCGCTGTAGGCGTACATCAAGCAAATACTCGTCTGCCAAATAGTCTGCTGAGTTGGTGAGGTCTGTCAGCCCACCACGTTGACCTGAATTGGTCACATCGCGCACGTCACCGCCGGCACAAAACGCTTTTTCTGCAGACGACTCAATCCACAGACCACGGATCGTCTCGTCTGCATCGAGTTGATCGAGGATCTTCATCAGTTCCCGAATCATGGTGTGATCGAGCGCGTTCAGGGCCTTTGGACGATCCAAGGTGGCCACTCCAAGGACACCTTCAGAGGCTGTTAAGGGGACTGTGTGAAATCGAACAGTTGGCTCTGACATGCATTCTCCATTGAACATAAAGATATCTTTATATTATTATGTCCCCCATGTGGACATCCTACGACGATTATATTGATGCGCTGAAAGCAATCGCTGAGCCGACACGGTTCCGCCTTGCGCGACTCTGTGCGCAAGGCGAGCTGACAGTCTCAGAGCTGATGCGGATCGTCGGCCAATCACAGCCGCGCGTGTCGCGTCACCTCAAGTTACTGCAAGATGCCGGTGTGCTCGAAAGCTTTCGTGAGCAGCATTGGGTGTTCTATCGTGTCAATCAGGATCCCACACGGCAACAACTGATCCAAGCCCTTTTGTCGCATGCGCCCGATACAGACGCGCAAATGCAATTGGATCAAAGCCGGTTAATTGAGCTGCAAAGTGCGCGTGCCAAACTCTCAGAGAGTTTTGTTGAAACCGAAGTACCGGATTGGCTCCGTTTGCATGAATACCACGGCGATCCCGAACATTTTCAGGATGCCGTCCGTCACGCGCTAGGTGGCATGCCAGTTGGTCATCTACTGGATGTGGCAACCGGGACCGGACGGATGTTAAAAATTGCCGGCCCCCTCGCAGACAGTGGCGTCGGCATCGATCTGTCAAAGAAAATGGTCACCGTGGCACGCAGTGCGCTCGCAGAAGCCGGCCTTGCGCATCTGACGGTACGCCAAGAAGACATGTATCAAATGCGCTTCCCAGCCCGTCATTTCGATACCGTCACAATTGATCAGGTGTTGTACTTCGCCACGAATCCGGATGCATTGATCAAAGAGGCGACGCGCGTTCTGAAAGTCGGTGGACGGTTGTTGCTGGTTGCCTTCACCGCATCACCGAAGGCCAAAACTCCGCCATCGGTGGGGATCGCGCTGAGCGATATTCAACACTGGATCGCCGATGCTGGCCTGAAAATTACGTCAACCAATGTGCTGCCGGGCGATGTGCTCGACATCAGCTTGTTGGTTTCTGAAAAAACCAAGGATAAAACATGAGCTCACCGCGTGTGTCGTTTGAATTTTTCCCGCCGAAAACCGCCGAAGCGGAGGCCAGCCTGTGGCATACCGTCGAGCGCTTGGCACCGCTTGCACCCGAATTTGTCTCGGTGACCTACGGGGCGGATGGCTCGACACGCGAACGAACACATCAAGTAATTGAGCGTATCTTGAAGGAAACGACGCTAACGCCGGTACCACACCTCACGTGTGTCGGTGCACCACGGCAAGAAATCGACGCGATCGCGGACAGTTATTGGGACTTGGGTGTACGACAAATTGTCGCACTGCGAGGCGATCCTGAAGGAGGCGCCGAAGCAGACTACGTACCGTACGTCGGTGGCTACGCCTATGCATCAGATCTGGTTGAGGGCTTACTGGCTCGACACCCCTTTGAGCTGTTTGTCGCAGCCTATCCCGAGACTCATCCACAGGCACTTTCAGCGGAGGCGGATCTCGACAATTTACGTCGGAAAGCAGACGCTGGAAGCCGGCGCGCAATTACTCAGTTTTTCTTTGATAACACAGTGTTTTTACGATTCCGGGACCGCGTGGCTCAAGCCGGCATTGAGATTGAGCTCATCCCAGGCCTTTTGCCTGTGACCAACTACAATACCTTGGTGCGTTTTGCCGGTGCCTGTGGTGCGTCATTGCCAAGTAGCCTCACAACGCTATTTGAGGGACTCGATGAAGACCCCACAACCCGCCAATTGATTGCCGCCCATGTCTCAGTGGAACAGGCCGAAGCGCTCGGGCGCGAGGGCGTCAACGATTTCCATTTCTACACATTGAACCGTGCCGATTTGAGCTATGCGGTCTGTCATGCACTTGGTGTGCGGGGTGCACAATGAATCGATCCGAACGCATTGACTGGTTACTGAACACACTTCCCAACGAGATTGTGATTCTCGATGGTGGTATGGGCACCATGATTCAGGGCGCAGGCCTCGGTGAGAGTGATTACCGCGGCAGCCGATTTGCCAACTTCCATCAGGATCTGAAAGGCAACAATGATCTTTTGACCCTGACGCAGCCAGAACTGATTGCATCCATTCATCGGTCGTATGTGGAAGCCGGTGCCAGCATCATCGAGACCAACACCTTTAACTCGAATGCACCGTCGATGGCCGATTACGACATGGAAGACTTAGTGGCTGAGTTGAACCGGGAAGCGGCCCGGCTGGCGCGCACGGTCGCCGATGAAGCCGACCGGCCAGTATTAGTGGCCGGTGTACTTGGTCCAACCAACCGCACCTGCTCCATCAGCCCAGACGTCAACGATCCGGGTGCTCGTAACATCACCTATGCGCAGCTGGTCAAGACCTACACCGAGGCAACACATGCGCTTCTTGAAGGTGGAGCCGATCTGATCCTGGTTGAGACCATTTTTGACACATTGAATGCCAAGGCGGCACTGTTCGCCATCGATCAGGTGGCCGAAGAAACCGGTATTCCAGTTCGAATCATGATCTCAGGCACCATCACTGACGCGTCTGGTCGGACTCTGTCTGGACAAACCACCGAAGCCTTTTGGTTTTCAGTCCGGCACGCCCGGCCGCTGTCAATTGGCCTGAACTGTGCCTTGGGGCCAAAGGAACTGCGTCCCTTTTTGGCCGACCTGGCTCGGGTCGCCGACACTTTTGTATCGGCCCACCCAAACGCCGGTCTACCCAATCAGTTTGGTGAGTACGACCTCGAAGCCGAAGAAATGGCAGATATCGTTGCTGAATACGCTCACAGCGGACTGGTGAACATCATCGGCGGATGTTGCGGCACCACCCCAGAACACATCCGATTAATCGCTGAGAAAGTCCGTGCGCATACCGCACGCAAAATCCCGACGTTGACGCCTGTGATGCGACTGAGTGGCCTCGAGCCCTTTGTCGCAGACGACACCACAGGCTTTGTCAACATTGGCGAGCGGACCAACGTGACAGGCTCAGCGCTGTTTAAACGGCTGATTCTCAACAACCAATTTGACGAAGCCCTAGCGGTCGCCCGACAGCAAGTGGAGAACGGCGCACAGATTATCGACATCAACATGGATGAGGGCATGCTCGACTCCAAGTCGGCAATGGTCACCTTTTTGAACTTGATTGCCTCGGAACCCGACATCTCCCGTGTACCGGTGATGATTGACTCCTCGAAATGGGACATCCTCGAAGCGGGCATGCAATGCGTCCAGGGTAAAGGCATCATCAACTCCATTTCATTAAAGGAAGGTGAAGCGCAGTTTTTAGAACAGGCCCGTAAAATCCGCCGGTATGGTTTTGCCGTGGTGGTGATGGCCTTTGACGAACAGGGTCAAGCCGACACCCAGGACCGAAAGCGAGAAATTTGTCAGCGCTCGTATCAGCTTTTAACCGAAACCTTGGATTTCCCACCCGAAGACATTGTCTTTGATCCAAACGTATTTGCGGTCGCCACAGGGATCGAAGAGCACAACAACTATGCGCAGGACTTTATTGGCGCCTGCCGCGACATCACCACGCACTGCCCGCACAGCTATATCTCTGGCGGCATCTCCAACGTGTCGTTCTCGTTCCGCGGCAATGATTCGGTACGCGAAGCGATGCACTCGGTGTTTTTGTATCACGCAATCCGCGAAGGCCTCTCGATGGGCATCGTCAACGCGGGACAACTTGCGATTTACGAGGACATCAACCCCGAGCTCCGTGAGCTGGTGGAAGACGTGATCCTCAACCGCCGTGACGACGCAACTGAGCGATTAGTCGATGCCGCACCACGCTTCAATATCGGCAAAGAAGCCGAGGATGACACAGTCGCTGAATGGCGTAGCGCACCCTGTAAAGAGCGCCTCGCCTACGCCTTGATCAAAGGTATTGACGCACATGTGGTCGAAGACACCGAAGAGGCCAGATTGCAGGCCGAGCGCCCACTGCATGTGATTGAAGGGCCCTTGATGGATGGTATGAACACGGTCGGCGACCTGTTTGGCGCCGGTAAAATGTTCCTACCTCAGGTTGTGAAATCAGCGCGAGTGATGAAAAAAGCCGTCGCGCACCTGATTCCATTCATCGAAGCGGAAAAAGAAGCAGCCGGCGACACCAGCCAAGAACACGGCGTCATCATCATGGCCACGGTCAAAGGTGACGTGCATGACATTGGTAAGAACATTGTTGGTGTAGTGCTTCAGTGCAACAACTTCAAAGTGATTGATTTGGGCGTGATGGTACCAGTGCAGACCATTTTGGATGCGGCACGCGAGCACAAAGCCGACATCATTGGATTGTCTGGTCTGATCACCCCATCACTGGATGAAATGGTCACCGTTGCTGCGGAAATGGAACGCCAAGGCTTCACCATTCCGCTGTTAATCGGTGGCGCCACGACCAGTCCGGCCCACACCTCGGTGAAAATTGATCCGGCCTACTCAGGCACTGTGCTGTATGTCAAAGACGCCAGTCGTGCGGTCGGTGTCGCCGCAAAACTCTTGAGCGATGACCGCGCCAACTTCCATGCAGAAATCGAAGCAGATCATCACGCCAAACGAAAGGCGCATGCCGGTCGTGCACCGAAAAAATTGATTCCCATCGCAGAGGCGAATGCATTGGCGGACCAATTGGTCTTCGATACCACAACCATCGTTAAGCCCAAGGCACTCGGTCGCCAGGTCTTCAATGACTACCCACTGGATGCATTGATCGACACCATCGACTGGATGCCGTTCTTTAACGCGTGGGAGTTCAGTGGCAAATTCCCGGATATTTTAAACGATCCAAGAAAAGGCACCGAAGCGCGCAAACTGTTTCATGATGCCCAAGCCATGCTGGATCAGATCATCGATGAGAAGTGGCTCAGAGCCGATGCGGTCGCAGGCTGTTTCCCTGCCTATTCCGAGGGCAATACGATTGTGATTCTAGATCCCAATGACACCAGTCGCGAAATCGCCAGGACCCATTGGCTTCGACAGCAACGCCCGATGCCAGATGGCAAACCTCAGCTGTGCTTATCAGATTTTATTGCGCCTAAAGACTCAGGTGTTTTGGACTACATTGGTGCCTTTGCAGTGACCACAGGTCATGGGATCGATGCACATGTCAAACGCTTTGAAGCCGATCACGACGACTACAAGGCCATCATGCTGAAAGCCTTGGCTGATCGATTTGCGGAGAGCTTTGCCGAACATCTTCACCGCCGTGTGCGCGTCGAGTTGTGGGGCTACGCAGCGGATGAACAACTGAGCAACGACGAATTAATTAGGGAACGCTACCGGGGCATTCGGCCAGCGCCTGGCTACCCAGCTTGTCCGGATCACCGGGAAAAACGCACCCTTTGGGAGTTTCTGCAGGTGGAAGAGGCAACCAACATCTCACTGACCGAAAGTCTAGCCATGTGGCCAACAGCCTCAGTCAGTGGATTTTATTTCGCGCACCCTGAGGCGCGTTACTTCACGCTCGGCACGATCGGTACCGACCAGTTAGCCACGTACAGTAAGTTACGTCAGGAAGACGAAAGTGAAAATGCGCGTTGGCTCTCACCTATTCTCGGGTGAGTGGCTTCGCGCTGGCGAGTGAATATTTGTTGATGCACGGGGCCGATTCGGTGCCCGTGCATGTGCACTTCACCAGACCAACGGCAAAACAGAACAAAGTTCCTAAGTTGCTCAAACAAAGCAAATACCGGACGCGCCCAATCGAAACGTCCATGACGAAGCAGTGACTCAATCTCCGCGTGATCCATACCGCGTGTGCTGATTGGGCCAAATGCCTCTCCTGATTGATTCCATTCATTCAGCTTGATTCGCATAAATCCGTCTCCGCGAGGCCAATGGACGAAAGTATAAGAGCTTCGTTGTGCAATGCAATATTTTTTGTTTAGAAATCGACCACCGACTCGCGACGTAATGGATAATCGCGACGCACCCGATCAAATGCGACGGCACGATCGGTGGCCGATTGACTCACAACAGCTTTGCGGAGCGAAGCATCAATCGGTGTCATTGGGCAAGATGCGGTGATCTGTGCAATCTCAGATGCCGCCTGGACACGTGGACAGTACTGGGTTGACAGGTGATCCAGATCGATGGCTTTGGGTTGCTCACCGAGTCGTCGGCAAAGCGCCTCTACCACTTGCGCCGTCCCACGTAACTTCCCTTCCACCGAATGGCCCGCAATGTGGGGACTGACGCGCCAAGCACGCTCTAAAAGCGGATCTGAAATCACCGGTTCATCTGGAAATACATCCAGCACGAGGTCACAGCGACAAGCCAACAAGCCGTCTTCCGTCGTCACACCGCCGCGTGAGGCATTGATGAACAGTCCATCCGCACGGATCTGCGCTAATCGTTGCCGGTCGAACAGATGGCGAGTCGGGTGGTTACCGACGTCCGTAAGTGGTACGTGCACCGAGACCACGTCGGCCGATGCCAACACATCTGCCAGTGGCTGGTGTGTCGGAAGCGTTCCCGCTTCGGCACGTGGCGCATCAGAGCAAACGACACGCAAACCGAGTCTTTCGGCTCGGGCGACCAAGCGCGCACCGACAGCACCGACACCAATGACTGCCAGACACAAAGATTGCCAATCGCGGTCGTGACACGCTGCCCACTCCAGTAAGTTCGCTAAAACATAGTCCGTCACCGCAAGTGCATTGCAACCAGGTGCCGATGCCACCTCAATTCCCCTTGCGGCCAGTGGATCACGTGGTAAATGATCGGTACCAATGGTCGCCGTACCGATAAACTGCACCGAACTCGGTAAGCGATCCACATCTAAGACCACAGTGGATCTGACCAACAGCGCATCGGCACCGGCAAGTAAATCATCGTCGATGACACGTCCCGTGTAGTGGCGGATCTGCCAGTGTGCAGGTGCCATTTCGGCAAGTCCCAACAACCCCTCATCTGCCACCACAATCGTCATTCTGTGTTTCCTCAACGCATCTTGTTGGATTGTCGCCTATACTCTGTGCCGAAACCAAACCACGAAACACCATGCTGACATTTCATCCCCCGCTTTTAACAACACTCCCCAAACCGAACGCACCCTTTTTGCGTCTAACAGACACCCCGGAGCCTGGCACCGCGGTGCTGATTGCCGAATTGGCATCCCGCGCCGACAGCCTCCTGTTGGTGCTGGTAGAAAAGTCACAAGACGCGCATAAGTTAGCCAACGCATTGCACTTTTACCTCGGGCAAGAACATCAACTCGATGCCGAAGGGGAGCCGATTGGTGACGCCGAGATCCCGATCATCCACCTGCCCGATTGGGAAACCTTGCCCTACGACAGTTTCTCCCCACACGAGGACATTATTTCTGAGCGACTCAAAGCACTCAGTCAACTGGGTGAATTGACCCGCGGCATTCTTATCTTGCCGGTGCAAACCTTGGCCCATCGTGTAGCACCCAGAAGCCACCTCGACGGCCAACGTTTCGTTCTAAAAACAGGGGATGCGTTTGATTTGATCAGCGAAAGACGCCGACTGGAGCGCGCTGGCTACCATGCGGTAGAGACTGTGCATGAACACGGTGAATTTGCGGTGCGCGGTGCCATTCTCGATGTGTTCCCGATGGGCAGTGACCACCCGTTGCGGATCGAATTGTTCGATCAAGATATCGAAAGCTTGCGGGCCTTTGATCCGGACACACAGCGCACCATCAGTAAAGTGGACCAGGTGACCTTACTGCCGGCTCGAGAAATCCCGATGACCGAAACCGGGATTGCCAATTTTCGGCAAAATTGGCACGAGACCTTTGAGGGCAACCCACGGGACTGCTCTGTCTACCAAGACGTCTCATCGGGTCTAGCACCCCCGGGCATTGAGTATTATGCGCCTCTATTTTTCAGTGACATGGCAACCCTTTTTGATTACCTGCCGAACAGCACCACCACGATTCGCATCGGGGCTGTACACGAGGCGCTCGAGCAATTCTGGAACGACGTCAACACCCGTTATGAGAGCCTGCGCCACGATCGACGCAAGCCGCTTTTGCCTCCTGAGCGCTTGTTCCTGCGCACCGAAGAGCTGTTTGCCGCATTAAAGCCCTACGCTGGGGTTGAGGTGATTTACCAATCGATCGATCACGCACGCTTGAAGCCGCTGCCTGATGTGGCATTCAACGCCAAGTCTGATGATCCAGCGCAGGCACTTAAGGCATTTATTGCTCGGGGTATGCGGGTATTGTTTGTGGCCGAATCACCTGGGCGACGTGAAGCACTCCTCGAGCTGTTGGCCAAACATGGTATTCGCCCTGAGGTGATCCACCACTTCGATGCAGTCACGGAAACACCGGGTGCGCTCACCATGACGCTCGGTCTTTTGGATGCGGGGCTGTGTGTCGATGACCTCGCGATTATTCCCGAAGCGCAATTGTTTGGCCGCCGCGTACCGCAACGCCGTCGTCGCCGTCAGCATGAGATTGCTTCGGATTTGATCGTCCGCGATTTGGCGGAAATCAACCTGGGTGATCCGATCGTACACATCGATCATGGCGTTGGCTTTTATCGCGGCCTAGAGACCATTGCGCTTGGCGACGACATTAATGAATTCGTTACAGTCGAGTACCAAGGTGGCGCCAAACTGTACATTCCGGTCGCCAATCTCGGTGTCTTAAGTCGCTATGCCGGCGGGGATCCAGACGCAGTCAGTGCACACAAATTAGGAACTGATCGTTGGAGCAAAGCCAAACAAAAGGCCGCTGAGGAAGTCCGGGACAAGGCCGCTGAATTACTCGATATCTATGCCAAACGAGCCGCTAAAGAGGGCTTTGCGCATGACATCGATGAGTCGCAGTACGAGCGCTTTGCCGACAGTTTCCCGTTTGAGTTAACGCCCGATCAAGAAACCTCAATTGAGGCCGTGTTGCAGGACATGCGTTCTCCCCGGCCGATGGATCGATTGGTCTGCGGTGACGTCGGCTTTGGCAAAACCGAGGTGGCCATGCGGGCAGCCTTTGCAGCCGTCAGTTGTGACAAACAGGTCTGCATCCTGGTCCCCACCACCCTGCTCGCGCAGCAACACTTTGAGAGCTTTCGTGACCGCTTCGCAGACTGGCCCATCACAGTCGACGTCCTGTCACGATTTAAGTCAGCGAAAGAGACAAAAGCCGTCATCGACAAGGCCAATCAAGGCCAGGTCGACATTGTAGTTGGCACCCACAAGCTGCTGTCGAGTGATCTGAAGTTGCCGAATCTTGGACTACTCATCATCGACGAAGAGCACCGTTTCGGCGTGCAACAAAAAGAAAAACTGAAAAAATACCGCGCCAATGTGGATGTGCTGACTCTGACTGCAACACCGATCCCGAGAACATTGAATCTGTCCATGGCCGGTATCCGAGATCTGTCCGTGATTGCCACGCCGCCTGCGCGACGCTTGTCGGTCAAGACCTTCATCAAGCAAAAAGACAGCGCACTGATCAAGGAGGCGGTACTCCGAGAGCTATTGCGTGGCGGTCAGGTCTACTACTTGCACAATGAGGTGAAGTCCATCGAACGGGCAGCCGATGATGTCCGTCATCTAGTGCCTGAGGCGCGCGTCATTGTGGCACATGGACAA
>Ga0209654_1002253_pt1 | contig 13655 bp, 10 predicted proteins | sample SaaInl1SG_22_DNA_FD_184646 | JGI IMG/M metagenome (GOLD analysis project Ga0209654, IMG submission 184646) | Marine microbial communities from expanding oxygen minimum zones in the Saanich Inlet - ESP_161SG_22_DNA (SPAdes) (version 2) | ecosystem: Environmental > Aquatic > Marine > Intertidal... | reverse complement strand
TTGGGATCTATGAAGCTATAGTCTATGAAGGGGATATGTCGTTTTCTGGCCAATTCATTTTACCAGATTACGAGACTTTGGGCATTCAAGAGCGGTTCTTGGAATGGGACAAAGCGACCATCAATATGGGCATCTCCGACCTACGCGGTGTAGAAGGTAATTTCGAGTTCAATTGGAACGAGCAACCTTTGCAGATGAGCTCAGGATTAAGTAGTAACGAAATCTATCACAGTGGTATTCATGCGCCAGTAGAAGTAAGCGAAGATCAGAAGTATATTTTTACCATCCGTGCAACGCTTCGTGGTAGTAGCAGGTTCTCTGTAGTGCCCTTTGGCAAACAGACCCGTTTTTCTATGATTAGTCCGTGGACCGAGCCTAGTTTTAAAGGCAGCTATGCCACAGCTTCTTATGCTCCTTCAAAAGACGGTTTTAAGGCTACCTGGGAAGTGAGTCATTTGAACAGAAATTATCCACAGGCGTGGACGGGACGTAAATACAGTCCTACTAATGATTTCTTTGGCACTGAATTTATTCGTTCTGTAGATACCTATAGCAAGACCAATCGAGTGGCTAAGTATGCCATTCTCATCATTGCTCTCACGTTTATGGTATTCTATTTTTCAGAGCTCATCAACAATTCTAGCGTGAATGCCTTGCAATACGTCCTTATCGGTCTGGCATTGGTACTCTTTTATACGTTGTTGTTGTCCTTTAGTGAGCACTTAGGGTTCAATAGGGCCTATGCAGTTGCAGGATTGATGACTGTGGTCATGGAATTCTTGTATGCAAAGAGTGTATTGAAAAGCGCAAAGCTTGCGGGTTACGTCGCAGGTGTATTGACCTTGCTGTATGGGTTTGTCTTTGTGCTGATCCAATTAAAGGATTTTGCACTGTTGGCAGGAAGTCTTGGCTTGTTTGTCATCTTGGGTGGCATCATGTTCATCTCAAGGAATATTGAGTGGGAATTTGATAGGTCGCAAGAGTAGGGACAAAAAAATCCCCGCCGGGAACCGGCGGGGATTTTTCATTTCAAAATTTTCGGGGATTTAGTCCATCACCATATCTAGGTACTGGCTGAGTCTTTCTTTTAGATTTTTACGCTCTACGATAAAATCTAAGAAGCCGTGCTCAAGCAAGAACTCTGAGCGTTGGAAGCCTTCCGGCAAGTCTTTACCGATAGTCTCTTTTACAACACGCGGGCCTGCGAATGCGATCAGTGCATTTGGCTCAGCGATGTTGATATCACCTAGCATAGCGTATGATGCAGTAACACCACCTGTTGTAGGATCAGTGAGGAAAGAGATGTATGGGATCTTCTTTTCATCCATCAAGGCGATTTTCGCTGAGGTTTTTGCCATCTGCATCAATGAGAAAGCAGCCTCCATCATACGTGCGCCACCAGATTTAGAGATCATAAGGAACGGTGCACCTGTTTTAAGACTGTGGTCCATTGCGCGAGCGATTTTCTCTCCTACAACTGAACCCATGGATCCGCCGATGAAGTTAAAGTTCATACAGGCTACTACAATCTCGCGGCCATTCATCATTCCATATCCAGAAGTTAGAGCGTCCTTGAGACCACTTTTCTTCTGTCCACCTTTTAATCGGTCCTTATAGGGCTTGGTATCCTCAAACTTTAGAGGATCCTTAGAGACCATATCAGCATCGAGCTCAGTAAATTCACCGTTGTCGAAAAGGATGGAAAAGTATTCCTTTGCGTTAATTCTATCATGGTGACCACAGTTGCCGCAAGTCCATAGCTCAGCGGCGTGATCATCTACGCTCACGATTACCTTACATTTCGGGCACTTGTGCCAAAGGCCATCGGGAGTTTCTTTTTTGTCTTTTGTCTCTGTGGTAATACCAGCAGTAGTTCTTTTAAACCAACCCATAGGGGAATTTAATTACGAATCAGGATGCTAATGTAGTGAAAAAGGGCACTCATCGTGGAGATGGGTGCCCTCTTAAAAAAGTGTGCGTTATCTGAGATTACGCGATAGTGATATCGTCGTTCAAGTAAACGTCTTGTACTGCATGAAGTAGTGCAATACCGTCGCCGTAAGGCTTCTGGAATGCTTTACGACCAAGGATCAAACCTTGACCACCAGCACGCTTGTTGATTACTGCAGTCGCTACAGCTTCTTTCAAATCGTCAGCGTCATTTCCAGTAGAAGCACCACCAGAGTTAATTACACCGATACGACCGTTGTAGCTGTTTAGTACTTGGTAACGTGTTAAATCAATTGGGTTATCTGTAGTCAATTCAGAGTACACCTTCGGGTGTGTCTTACCGTGACCAGTTGCATTGTACCCGCCATTGTTGGTTGGCAACTTCTGCTTGATGATATCCGCTTGGATAGTTACCCCTAGGTGGATCGCTTGTGAAGACAAATCTGCAGAAGTGTGGTAATCTACACCGTCTACTTTGAAGTCGTTGTTGCGCGTGTAACACCATAGGATGGTAGCCATACCTAGTTCGTGAGCTCTTTCGAATGCCATAGCAACTTGCTCGATCATTTCACGGCTTTGTTCGTGACCGAAGTAGATGGTAGCACCTACTGCACATGCACCCATGTTCCAAGCCTCATCTACAGTACCGTAAGGGCTCTGGAGGAAGGTGTTTGGAGAAGAAAGGAATTCGTTGTGGTTGATTTTAACTACGAAAGGAATTTTGTGCGCCCACTTGCGAGCTACTGTAGCCAAAACACCGTAAGTAGAAGCAACCGCGTTACAACCTGCATCAACCGCCATCTTTACGATGTTCTCTGGATCGAAGAACATAGGGTTTGGTGCGAAAGATGCACCAGCACTGTGCTCGATACCTTGGTCAATAGGTAGGATGCTCAAGTATCCTGTGTTTGCCAAACGACCTGTGCCGTACAAACGCTGTAGTGAGTTCATCACCTGGATACTGCGGTTAGATTCTGTGAAAGATTCCGTGACAAAGTCACTTGAAGGAAGGATAGCTAATGAATCCTTAGTGATGGCAGTAGACGTATGGTTCAACAACGTATCTGCTTGGTCTCCTAGCAACTCTCTGATCTTGTCAATGGACATCATAATTTTAAAGTGTTTGTGAGCGGCTAAAATAATGTGTTTTTTCAATCCCTCACAACAAACCTTTAGAAAGGATATCCAATGCCTAAATTGAGATTAAAATCGCGCAGTTCGGGGCTGGTAATCACCCAATTAGAGCGCCCGTCGGCTCCTGGATGGTGCAGTTTGATGCCGAGATCAGCACGAAGAATGAGAAATTCTAAATCGTAACGCAGCCCCAAACCAGTATTCAGTCCCATCTGAGAGAAGAATGATGAGGCACGAAAGACGCCTGCATCAATAGCATCTAACTGGGTTTGAGTGAGATTGCCTGAATAGGCCTTGTTGTAGAGCCATACGTTACCGGCATCTACGAACACTGCACCCTTGATAGCCTCTTGAATGGTAAAACGGTACTCCGCTGTGCTCAACAGTTTAATAGGAGCTGCAGAGAAGAACCCTTGGGTTTGAAGGGTGGTTTCCGAGGTGGCTCCTGGGCCAAAGTGGTAGGCCGTCCAACCGCGAAGGTCATTCGATCCACCCATGAAGAAGGATTTCTCGAAGGGTACAAAGTTTCCTTCAGTACCCCAAGCTTCACTGAGGCCAAAGAATCCTCTAAAGGCCCATTCGCGATTGCGTACCAAAGGATGGAAATAACGGAAATCTATGGAGCCTTTTAAGTACGGTGCTACGGGAATTCCTGCAATTTCTTTAAGGCCAATAACGGAAAAAAGATGCCCGCCTGTCTCGGCTTCGATGCCAAGGAAGAATCGGTCCTTACCACGCTGCCAACTGTCGTTAAAGGCATAACTGCTTCCTGAGAACACCAAATCTTGGAAGCCCAGAAAGAGGAATGGGGTATTGGTAGAATTTAAATCAATCTGAACTAGAGAGAGATGGTAAGGGGTCAGTCGGTGGAAGGCTTTGCCGATGCGCCAAGAGTATTCTATGCCGGAGGTGATGTTGAGTCTGTTGAATTCGTTTGCACGGAACTGGTAAGAGGCTCGGGCGCTCAAGGCGGTTTTTGGTGACCAACGTCTGCTTTGTGTGGGTAGCCAATTCGAAGGCAGCAATAGGGTAGGGAAATTTAAGGATACACTAGTGTTCAGCTCCCGGGCATCTACCAGCCAGCTCGTGTTGGAAGAGTTGCGCTGCTCGGTCACAGAGCCCCCTAAGGATAATCGTAGCAATTCGCCGCCCTTGAAAACATTTCGATTGTCCCAGCTGAGGTTGCCCCCAATACCTAAAGAACCGTTGTTGCCCAAACCTTCGAGTGCTGCGGTGACGGCACGTTTGGGCAGGGGCACCATCTTTATGGCTGCTTCTAACCCTTGCTTGCCCGGTTGAATATCGAGCTCTACATTTTGAAAGAGCCCTAATGCGCTCAAATTCCTGTAAGTGCTCCGGATGTCGGAGTTATTGTAGAATTGGCCCGATTCTAAAAAGATCTGCTTGTCCAAAAATTCAGGTCGAAACTTTAGCTCAGTTTGTAGCACATCTATACCGTGGGTGGTTCTTGTGCTGTCGGAAATTTCGCCTTGTTTCTTGTAGCTATAGGTTGGTTCCACCCTAATACTTTCTATACGCGCCCTTTCGAGTTTGTCGCCGTAGATATATGGGTCAATAACGCCAGTGACCGAACTTCCTGTTGGTCCTGCCGTTGTGTCTATTTCAAAGTAAATCCAGCCCAGTTTTGCGTTGTAGTAGCCTTGATCTTTTAAGAAATTATTGATGGCTAAACGCTCCGTCTCGAGCTTCTCTGCATTGATAGGGCTCCCCGTGGCGTAGGTGCTTTCAAAGTATTGAAGGGTGCTGTCCATGGCGCGGCTGGTGGACATTAGAAAGTACGAGTTGGCAAGGAAGGCGGGGCCAGTGTTGACATCGTAATGTGCAGTAGCTTTTTTGCGTTTAATGCTCTCGTAGGTGGTGATTTCTGACTGGTAATACCCAAGGTTGAAATAGTGTAGTGCGAGCTGAGAGGCAGTGTTTAATCTGCTAATGCTATCGTAATAGGTAGGGGCTTCGCCGATATTTTTAAGCCAATTCCCCACTGCATTGTCGCCGATTCTATCGCCTAACTGATACATGCTCAAGAACAATCGGACGTTGCCAATGCCTTTGTTAGGGCGCTGGCGCATGATGTCGTAATCCTCGTCGCTCTGGGTGGGTTTTCCGTTGATGCGAATGTCGTTTTCTACAAGTATAGGTGTCTTCTTAGAGACCGGGCGCAGGCCGGAACAGCTGCCCAGCGTTAATAAGGCCAAAGCCACAATCAGGTAGCGCAAGGAAATAGCGTGTATTTTAGCAGGAAATTTGATCACAAGTGCTTACTAAAAACTCAGAAAAGCTCATTCGCAGTTTAGCTCAACGCAAGAACCGCAAAAAATCGGGACTCTTTGTTGCTGAGGGAATGAAGTTAGTACGAGATTTTGTTTCCGCAGGCATATCGGCCGACATTGTTTACCATGTTGATGAATTGGGCGAAGATTTCCGCGATGTACGTTGCATACAGATTTCTGAAGCGGAAATGAAGCGCATTACTTTCTTAGAGACACCTTCTCCCATTTTAGCGCTATTCGAGCAGCCAAATTTTGGGGTGGAAGATTTTAAAGGAGCCAATTTCGTCTTGCTCCTCGATCGTGTCCAAGACCCAGGCAATATGGGTACGCTGTTGCGCACAGCATTATGGTATGGGGTGGATTGCATTGCCACCACGGTTGGAACGGTAGATCCTTTTTCACCCAAAGTTGTGCAGAGTTCGATGAGTGCACATGCCTTCAGTCGTATCGTACAGCTCGAAGAGGAGCAATGGGCGGCATGGGCTGGTGAGAACGGCTATAGCTGGGTCATCGCAGATATGCACGGTGAAGATTCTAGAAATTTCAATTGGCCCGAGAAAACCATTTTGGTGCTGGGTAATGAAGGACAAGGGCCTTCCGCATTCTTGAAGGAGCAAGGACCGGCCATTACCTTGGCTGGTGATGCATCAAGGATGGAGAGTTTGAATGTCGCAGTCAGTGGGGCTACGCTGCTTTACGCGCACGCTTGTTCAATAGGCTCTTAAACCTCAGGTTGAGCAGTACCCCACCTATTACGAGCGCTATTCCAAGGTACATCTGAGCGTTCGGAATAAAATCGAACAACACCACATCCCAAGTCAGTGCGAATATGACCCCTATGTATTTCAGTGGTGCGACCGTATTCACTTCGGAGAGTTGGTAGCTCTTGGTCATGTAGAGTTGTGCGAATTGGGTCATAAGACCGATGCCCAAGAGTAGGAGCCAATCCGTACCCGCAGGAGTAACCCAGTTGAAGAAGCTGAAGGCAATCATGATGGGCAGTGCGACCAGCGGAAAGTACATCACTACCACCAGCGGCTCTTCGTCTTTTAGTTTTCGGATGCTGTTGTAGGCCAGTCCAGAGAACATGCTGGAGAAAATACCTAGGGCCATGAGTGCCGGTGGAATCTGAGCGCTTGATCCTTTAACGACCACGATCCCTGCGAAGGAAACTACAAAGAAGAGCCATTGCACCCAGCGCGTTCGCTCACCAAGGAGTATTCCAGCGATGAACGCCGTGAAAAAAGGGCTGAGGTATTGAATGGTTACCGCGGCACTTAGCGGCATCTTCTGAATGGTGTAAAAGAAGACCGTGAGGGCGGTGGTGCCTGCGATTCCTCGGATCAAAAGCCACTTTTTATTGTTGCCCCAAGGATTGACCTTCTTGCCACGAAGCAATAGGTAACTGATCACAAACGTAATCAAGGAACGAAACAGGACCAATTCTGTCGCGGGAAGGTGCGGCAAGAATTTTACCATGAGGTTGACGGCTGCAAAGCACCCGACAGAGATGAGCATGTAGCCGACGCCTTTGTTCACTATTCGAAGGAGAAATTAATGAGGATGGCACGGTTGCGGATCCCGTCAAAGGCCTCCACAGGCAAGGTGCCGTCTTGAACCAACAAATTCGTCATTCCCCAGGCGGCGCGGATTTGAGGAGAGAATTTGAAGTATTCGAAGTAGAAATCGGCGCCGACGCCAATCTCGTAATCTGCGCCGTGGCGCTGAAGTTTAAACAGGTTGTCGTCCACCACTTTCGCCTTTGAGGCAAGGTCGTTCGTGTAGCGAATACCGCCCATTAGGAACAAACGGTAGTTATCTATACGTACCGATTTGAATTTGAGGTGGAGCGGGAATTGGACATAGGAACTCTCAATTTGACGTGTGGCGATCACGCGCTCGTCGGTAAATGGATTGATTAGATCGAAATGTAATCTACGCACCGTGGCGGCAAAGCCAGGGGTAAAGCGCAAATCAAAGTGTTCGCTCAACCTCAAATTTGAGATGATGTTGATGTTGTAGCCTGGAAGGGCCTCGCTCTCCACGCCGAAGATATCTGGGTTCTGGCTGAGGTCCTTGAGGTCCATATTGAAGTTATAGTAATTCAACCCCATGTGGAATCCGAAGTGCAGCGGATTTTTATCGTACAGCGGCTGGTTACGCAAACGCGAAAATTGGGCGCTCGCAAACAGCGGTAGAACAAATAAAATGACTGCAAAGCGAATTCTCATCAGCTAAATAACGCCTGTTGACTTATTTTCTTGCTTGGTAAATAGAGGCAATACCAAAGGTTACCGGTTGCGTCTTGGTCGGCTTCAATCCTGCTTTCTCTAGTTCACCTTCGAAAGCTTTGCCGTAGGGAAATGCTGCCACACTCTCCGGTAGGTAGGTATATGCTCTTGGATCTTTACTGACTAATTTTCCTACGGTAGGAAGGATGGCTTTGAAATAGAACCAGTAGATCTGTTTGAATGGGAAATACTGCGGTTGGCTAAATTCAAGCACGACCAATTGTCCGCCCGGCTTCAACACACGCGCCATGTCCTTCAAACCGTTGTGTAGGTTTTGGAAGTTGCGTACTCCGAAAGCCACCGTGATGGCATCAAAGGTGTTATCTGGATAAGGCAGGTTTTCACTATCGCCCAGTTCAAGAACTATCTTTTTAGCGAGTCCTCTCTTCGCTACTTTTTCGCGGCCAACGCTGAGCATTCCTTCGCTAATATCAGCGCCGGTGATGTCGGCACCTGTACCCTTGGCTAGGGCAATGGCAAGGTCAGCGGTACCAGTGGCAACGTCGAGAACCACCGAAGGAGAATCGGCTTTGATCATTCGAACGACCTTACGGCGCCATCCCTTATCTATGTTTAAGGATAAGAGGTGGTTCAAAAGATCGTAACGCTTTGAAATGTTGTTGAACATTTCTGCTACTTGTTCCTTCTTTTCAGCTTCGCTGTCGTGGTAGGGTTTGATGTTTTCTGCTCCCGCCATTTGGTAAAATTTTCGGTGGCAAAGGTAGGTCATAAGCCGTAACTTTGCCGGTATGAGTGAAAGAACTAGAGAATCGGACCCTAAGGCAGATAAAAAGCGTAAAGCGCTTAAGATGAGCGACCTTCGTCAGCTCACTAAAATCTTTGCCTACGTTGGTCCAAACAAGGGCCTTTGGGCTTTGGGATTCGTGTTCCTTATTATAACCATGATTACCTCCTTGTTGTTTCCAAAACTTTTAGGAGGGTTGATGTCGTCTACTCCGGAAAACCTCGGGGACAATATGCTTATGATGATGGGGCTCTTGCTAGTACAGAGTGTGGCGAGTTTTTTCCGTGTGGTCATTTTTGTGATGGTCACCGAACGAGCGCTTGCTGCCATTCGTGAAGACCTCTACAGCCGATTGATTCATTTGCCGATGAGTTTCTTTTCTGCCAAGCGCGTGGGAGAGTTGAACTCGCGTGTGGCTTCCGATACCTCGCAGATTGGGGAGACCTTAACGACCACCTTAGCTGAATTCTTGCGTGGAATTTCCATGGTGGTTGGTGGTATTGCCATCCTCGCGTTTACCTCAATCAAGCTGACCCTATTTATTGTTGGAGTCATTCCACCGCTGATCATCGTGACCATCATTTTTGGCCGATTCATTAGAAAATACGCCAAGAAGGTGCAGGATGAGGTGGCTGCTTCCAACACCATCGTTGAAGAAACCTTTGCAGGTATTCAGACCGTGAAGGCCTTCGCCAATGAAACTTGGGAACGCAGTCGCTACGCCAAGCGCATTAGCGCCGTAGTAGGATTAGCAGTGAAGGGCGGTTATTACCGCGGTGCCTTTGCTAGCTTCATCACTTTTGGTCTCTTTGGCGCCATAGCCCTAATTATTTGGTTCGGGGCGGACATGGTACACGAAGGCCAACTAGCGGCAGAAAAGCTCAATGAATTTATTTTGTATGCCCTATTCATTGGTGGGTCCATAGGTGGATTGGCCTCTGTGTATGCACAGTTGCAAAAGGCAATTGGTGCTACGGAAACCATCTTCGGATTGATGGAGGAGGAGCCTGAAATGGATGCAGATGCTGCCGCTGCTGCCCATGCTGAGGTGGCCGATATTGCGTTCAAAGACGTGCACTTTAGCTACCCATCGCGCAGTGATGTGCCGGTATTAAAGTCGGTATCGTTTGATCTTCAGCCAGGCAAAACCCTTGCTCTTGTTGGGCGCAGCGGTTCTGGTAAGAGTACCATTGCCTCACTATTGATGCGCTTCTATACTGTCGATACTGGTGAAGTGACCGTTGGGAATACCGCACTTTCTGAAATCGATTTAAAGGCTTGGCGCGGCGCGTTGGCCTTCGTTCCTCAAGACGTGTTGCTCTTTGGGGGCAGCATACGTGAGAACATAGCATACGGCGATACACAGGCGAGCGAAGAACAAATTATCGAAGCGGCGAAGCAGGCCAATGCTTGGGAGTTTATTTCGGGCTTCCCAGAAGGCCTCGAGACCACTGTTGGGGAGCGCGGTGTACAGCTTAGCGGCGGGCAGCGTCAACGTATTGCTATTGCGAGAGCACTGCTGAAAGATCCTCAATTGCTCATCCTCGACGAGGCAACGAGCGCCCTAGATAGCGAAAGTGAGCAGCTCGTTCAGGAGGCCTTGGACCGCTTGATGAAAGGCCGTACCTCCGTAGTTATTGCCCACCGACTATCTACTATTCGCAACGCAGACCACATTCTGGTGTTGAACCAGGGGGAGGTTGCGGAACGCGGCACCCACGATGCGCTTATTGATAAAGGCGGTATCTACTCAGAATTGGTCAAGCTTCAAAACGTAGGAAAGGGAGATAATACTTTAGCAGAGAATCCTTCAGAGGAGGGGTAGATTTCGGGGTCCAATTCGTAATTTTAAACCAATGAAGAAATTCCTCGAACATCCTGTGCTGAAAATTTTGCTCAATCAATACGTCCTTACGGGCCTACTGTTTGCTGTTTGGATGGTGTTCTTGGACGCGAACAATTATTTTATTCATTCGGAATTGGACCAGCAGATTGAATCCTTAGAGGCGGATATCGAGTTTTATGAAACTTCACTAGAACACGACCGTGAGCTTCTTCAGCAGCTAAATACGAATCCGGAAGCCTTTGAAACCTATGCCCGTGAAAATTTCGGGATGCACAAAGAAGGCGAAACAGTAACCATCATAGAAACAGAGAACTCATCTGATGAGTGAAACCACTAAAAGAACCTATCCACACGGAGCCGCAGTAGAACCGCTTTACACCTCAGGACCACAAAACAACCCCGGCTTTAGAGCCCAACCTTGGTGGACCATGGTGCAAGAGCACCTCGTGGAAAAAGAATTTGCAGCCAACGATTGGGCACTGCAACGCCTGGGCCATGGCGCTTCCGGCCTGCTCTTCTACCTCACCGACGAGCATTACTTGCCGCGCATTTTAAAAGACATTCAGTTAGAATACATCAATCTTGGCCTGGTCATCGAGGGCAGTGGCCCTGCGGTCATGGAAGCCTTGTTGCATCACGCGCACAATGAGGTTATCCCTGCAAGTAAACTACGTGGCTTTATCAATATTGACCCTGTGGAAATAGCCGCACGCACCGGCGTTTGGCACGAGGAGAAAATGTACGAACTGGGCGAGCTTACCCGCTTAGCACCCAAGGGCATGAAATTTATGTGTGCCAATGCCAATTTCTATGGCGCATGCGGTGCTTCCGCTGCTACGCAGCTAGGATTGGCTGCCGCCCACCTCGATTTCTACCTCTCCACCTTCGGCGAAGTGGGCCTCGAGCAGTACTGGGCAGCACTCACCGCCGGCACCTATATGTTTGAGGAAATCGCGAAGCACCGCGCCCTTCGAATGTTGTGGAAGCAGCTTTTGGAAGATTATAATTTGCCCGAGGTTCATTTGGAGATCTATTCGGAGACTTCGACCACGCATCAGAGCGGTTATGATATGCATACGAATTTGTTGCGTGCCACCTCCGCGGCCTTTGGTGCTATTGCCGGGGGTGCAGATGCCGTGCAGATTAGACCCTACAACAGTGTTGCCGCCTGGGCAGATGCAGAAGGGGAGCGCTTGGCATTGAATCAGCATTTTATGTTGGCCTACGAGAGCGGTATGGACCGTGTGATGGATCCTGCTGCGGGTTCCTATTTCATTGAAAATAAGACGGCGGAGTTGGTTGCTGAGGCCACAGCTATTTTGAATGAAGTGCGTGCGCTTGGCGGTTTGGTCGAGGCCTTGAAGAAGGGTTGGGTACAAGACCGCGTTGATAGTGAAGTAAGTGCTGCAATGCCTAAGGAGGTCTTGGGGGTGAATCTATATCCTTTGGATGGCGAAGAGCTGCCTGAAGGAATGAAGGCTTCGAAGAGAGGTACAAGAGCCGCACATCAGCAGAGCCACAAGGATAAGGAGATTGAGCCACTACGCGCTGTGCGCTGGGCGGCTGAATTGGAAACAGAACGTAACACTAAATAACGGAGCATGTCGAACACTTGGAATACGCCTGAGCAGATCGAAGTCAAAGCTTCGTACGGACCTGAAGATTTAAAGGACGCCACTCATTTAGGCACCTTGCCGGGGGAGCCGCCGTATGTGCGCGGTCCCTATGCTTCCATGTATGTGGGGCGCCCTTGGACCATTCGCCAGTATGCTGGTTTTTCTACAGCTACTGAATCCAATGCCTTTTACCGCAGAAATTTAGCTGCGGGACAAAAGGGATTGTCTGTCGCCTTTGATTTGGCCACGCACCGCGGCTACGATAGCGATCACGAGCGCGTGATGGGCGATGTAGGAAAAGCTGGTGTGGCTATAGATTCTGTGGAGGATATGAAGGTGCTCTTTGACGGTATTCCGCTAGATAAGATGTCCGTTTCCATGACGATGAACGGCGCCGTATTGCCGGTGATGGCCTTTTACATTGTGGCAGCGCTGGAGCAAGGTGTGGCACTGGAGCAGCTGAGTGGGACCATACAAAACGACATCCTCAAAGAATTTATGGTGCGCAATACCTACATCTATCCGCCCAAGGAAAGCATGCGCATCATCTCCGACATTTTCGCCTACACGAGCGAGAACATGCCAAAGTTCAACAGCATATCCATCTCGGGCTACCATATGCAAGAGGCTGGTGCTACGGCTGATATAGAAATGGCCTACACGCTTTGTGATGGTTTAGAATATGTAAAGACAGGAATGGCAGCGGGATTAGACATCGATGCCTTTGCACCGCGTTTGAGCTTCTTTTGGGGCATAGGTATGAATCCATTCATGGAGATTGCCAAAATGCGTGCGGCCCGATTCCTTTGGGCAAAACACATGAAAGCTTTGGGGGCCAAGCATCCAAAGTCGATGGCGCTTAGAACGCACAGTCAGACTTCTGGATGGTCGCTCACGGAACAAGACCCATTCAACAATGTGACGCGCACGGCTATTGAAGCTATGGCAGCAACCATGGGCGGCACACAGAGCTTACACACCAACTCCTTGGACGAGGCTATTGCATTGCCTACAGATTTCTCCGCGAGGATTGCCCGCAATACACAATTGCATCTTCAAAAGGAAACAGACATCACCTTTACGGCAGATCCGTGGGGCGGTTCTTACTATGTCGAAAAACTCACGGCCGATTTGATCGCGCGCGCAGAATCTTTGATGAGCGAGGTGGACGAGCTGGGTGGAATGACTAAGGCTATAGAAGCAGGCATCCCCAAAATGCGCATTGAAGAGGCTGCTGCGAAAAAGCAGGCGCGTATCGACGGTGCTACAGATATCATTGTTGGGGTAAACGCCTTTAAAACGGCCGACCGTGCGAACTTAGATATTCTAGAAGTCAAAGGGGATGAGGTTCGCGAGCAACAGTTGGAAGGTTTGAAAGCGCTAAAAGCTGGTAGAGACGAGCAGGCCGTTGCTGAAGCTCTTAAAGCTATAGAAGCCGCTGCTGAGGGAGCTGAAAATTTACTTGCCTTAGCGGTAGAGGCTGCGAAGGTTAGAGCAACACTTGGAGAGATTTCATTGGCGCTCGAAAATAAATGGGGCCGTTACAAGGCGACGACTAAGACCATTAGTGGCGTATATTCGAAGGAGATGGTACAAAACGAAGATTTTGAAAAGGCGCGCGAAGCTTCGGATGCTTTTGCAAAGAAGGAGGGACGTAGACCAAGAATCATGGTTGCCAAAATGGGGCAAGACGGCCACGACCGCGGTGCCAAAGTGGTGGCCACCTCGTTTGCCGACTTAGGTTTCGACGTGGACATGGGACCGCTATTTCAGACGCCGAAG
>Ga0209654_1002252_pt1 | contig 13656 bp, 12 predicted proteins | sample SaaInl1SG_22_DNA_FD_184646 | JGI IMG/M metagenome (GOLD analysis project Ga0209654, IMG submission 184646) | Marine microbial communities from expanding oxygen minimum zones in the Saanich Inlet - ESP_161SG_22_DNA (SPAdes) (version 2) | ecosystem: Environmental > Aquatic > Marine > Intertidal... | reverse complement strand
AATTTTCATATTTGTTATTGTTTTAGGTTGCTCAAAGAAATGGCCTGTTCTATATCATTAATTAGATCTTTAGTGGTTTCAATTCCGACAGAAAACCGAATGAGTTGATCTGTAATTCCCTGATTTGCACGGTCCTCTTCAGAGAGTAATGAATGGGATGTTTTAGAAGGCAATAACATAGTGCTTTCTACCCCTGCCAAACTCATTGAGGGTTGGATAAGTGTTAACGCCTTTAGGAATTTGTCCGAATCAAAACGATCCTTAAGTTCAAAAGACAACATGGCACCAAAGCCTTTCATTTGAATTTTAGCCAAGCTATGATATTCGTTTGATTTTAAACCTGGGTAATATACGGATTTAACAGCAGGGTGTTTATGTAAATAGTTGGCCAAACGTTTTGCATTGCGTTGCTGTGCCTTCACACGAATGCCTAAAGTTTTCATACTTCTTTCGAGCAACCAAACCGTATAATCACTTAAATTACCTCCGAAGTCTTTGGCTAAATCCCATATTTTATCCATGATTTCTTGAGAAGATGCAACGGCACCTGCACTAATGTCGCTATGCCCTCCAAAGTACTTGGTAGCACTATGGATTACAACATCTATCCCTAAATCAATCGGGTTTTGAATGATTGGAGTTGCAAATGTATTGTCCGCCACTGTAACGATCTGATGGCTTTTAGCCAATTTAGCAATCGCAAATATATCCACGAGTTTTAATAATGGATTAGACGGTGTTTCAATATAAATCAGCTTTGTATTGGACTGAATACAGTCTTTAAAGGCTTCTGATGACAAGTCTTTTGTAAATGAATATTCAATGCCATAATTATTGAAATGCGATTCGATGAAATTTCGGGTTCCTCCATAAATATCATTTTGAATGACCGCATGATCACCCGACTTTACGAAGGTTAAAAGTGTTGCCGAAATAGCCGCCATTCCAGATCCAAAAATCAATGCAGCTTCAGCATGTTCCAAATCTGCAATTTTCTTTGAGAGATGCTCTTGATTGGGTGTATTAAAATAACGTGGATAGCGTTTCGTATCAACATCCATAAAATTAAAAGAAGTGGACATATACAATGGAGAAACACTGCCTTGGAATGTCTTGTCTTCTATAGACCCAGAGTGGGTGCATATGGTGTTTAATCCTAGCTTGTTCGTTTTCATAGAAATTGATTAAAGGGGCATATATTACTACTTGTCAATATCGTTAAATTGTTTTATAAGTACAAACGCCCATATCACAACACAGAGCGACACAAAAATGGAGAAATATAGAACAATCGTATTAGCGGTCAAGACGGAAGAGTTTAAAGAATATCATTAGACCTAAGAGCATAGGTGCCCAGATCCCTACAAAAATACCATGCAACTCTTCACCTGTCATAAACAGGTATTCAGAAACACAGATGATTACTGCACACAAAGCAAGCAATAAAATATTAGTGAGTCCAAGTTTTTTTAAAAATTTCATTGGTGTAACTTATAGAATTCGAAAATATAAAAAATTTGTTATTTATTGCCCGTTTATCACTAAAATCTAATGCGTGTAATTTAAAGCTCTAGATTGTTTGATTAAAATTCGTATGATTTTTTTGCGATCTCAAAAAAATCTGTAAATTTGAGTATTGATGAAGACCCCAAATCTAAATCTTCATAAGCAATTTAACCGAAGTTTTTAGATTCTATTTTTTTGAATGCCGTATTGGAAAGGTTCCGATATACGACTCGTTGAGGTCTTATTAGGACATAGCTCTAAAAATACACACATAGTAAATGTGCCTAATTTATGATAGAGAATGTTGTTCTACGAGATCAATTATTAATAATTAAGTAGTTAATAATCAATATTTTAAAACAACAACCTTAACAATCAAACATATTGGATATATCGGAACCAGTTCCGATATACAATAGTTGTAAGCAAGTTTGAACAAACGAAAATAATATGAAAATAAAACCAATCATCTATTCAATTTTAATGCTGTCAGTTTTAAGTTGCTCTGATGGAGAAACCCAAAAGCAGTTATCTGAATTAAAAGCTGAACTTGAACAAACCAAAACCGAACTGAACAACTGTTCGTCTGAATTAACCAATTTAAAAAATACGGCAGAAAATAGATTTGTTAGAGCTAAAAAACTTCTTTCCGAAAATAATCTGAATGGTGCTAAAACAGAATTTCAAGAAATTGTTGATAATTTCAAAGGAACTAATGATGCATCAATAGCTTCAAAAGAAATAGCAAAAATTGACAGAACAATCGAACAAAAACGAATAGAAGCAGAAAGAAAAAAAGCTCTTGGATATAAAATTCTAAAACCTACATCACGTGTTAAATTTGGAGATTTGTCATTAAGATTTGACAAAATATGGAAAGGTAAAAGATGGAGTTTTGATGATTACGGAAGTCAATACTTTTTAAGAGACGCGCAAAGAGGAAATAGTCATATAATGGCACGAGTTTCAATAACGTCAGAAAATAATAATCCTTCATTACCAGCAATTTTAGTTTACAAAATGAATAATGGAGAATTAAGCCTTTTGGGAACTTTAGGTTATAAATTTAGAAGATGGAAAGACTATGGCTCGTATCTTGGTAATTACGCTGATTATGGCAACGATTTTGCTCATTCAAAAACAATTCCATTTAATTGTGGAGTCGAACTCTCAAACAATGAACTGAAAGCTGGAACTATCTATGTCGTGCTTAAAAAACAAGGATGTTTTAATCGTACTAAAGTAGACTATGGAAACCCAGAAATTGCGTACCGCAGAAGCTTATGTAATCCTAAACAAATATTGAAAGTTGAGGATTTTGACAATGACTATGTTCTACTTAAAAAATTATAACATAAATGAAAAAATACTTAATAATAACAATTATCCCTTTTCTTTTTATGAGTTGTTCTCAAAGTAAAAGAGAACTTTATGAAATAACTGACACATTTGTTGAAGCTTTAGATACTGAATTTGAAAGTTATGGTATGCAAGGAGAAAAATATTCAAAGAAAACAACAGACGGAAAATACAGAGTTATGCCATTTGGTAGACTTATTAACGTTAAAATAATGGAGGTTGTAGAAGACGGAACTTATGAAGAACTTCGGGACGATTTAACAGACCATTATGAAGACGATAAACGAGTAATTAAAGTCTATATTAATCAAGGTGGAACGATAATGATTGATTGTAGAAATTAAAAAAAACCTGCTTACAACAATGGCTATAAGTAATTGCTTGTTCTCGCCTACTTCTGAAAATCCTTGCGGATTTTCAGTTTGGTGTACTTGCAAAGTTAAGTGCTAACCCACGCAACTACTCATAGCCGAGACCGTTATTCGATTATCACTAAAATCTAATGGACTCTATTTAGTATCTTCGCAAAAAAAAAGTATGTTAAAAGCAGTCCTTTTTGATATGGATGGTGTTATTGTAGATACAGAACCTTTACACCACAAAGCCTACAAAATGATGTTTAACGATGTAGGAATCGAGGTGTCTGATGCAATGTACAGAAGTTTTACAGGACAATCTACAAGAGGTATTTGTGAGTTTCTTTGCAAGCATTTTGATTTAACGCTTGAACCCATCGTTTTAGAAAAAGGTAAACGAGCCCATTTCACAAGGTTATTTTTTGAAGATCCAGACCTTCAACTCCTCGAAGGTGTAGAAGCTCTTATCAAAAATTACCATAAAAATGGATTGACTTTGGTCGTGGCTTCCTCTGCTTCTATGTTCACCATTAATAATGTGATGAAACGCTTTAATCTAGACCCTTATTTCAAAGACAAATTGAGCGGTGCTGATCTAAAAGCCTCCAAGCCCCACCCCGAAATATTTATCAAGGCTGCCAAAGCTGCTGGCGTCTCTTCTGCTGAATGTTTTGTGATTGAAGATTCAACCAACGGAATTATCGCTGCAAAGGAAGCGAATATCTATTGTATTGCATACAAGAGTGTCCATTCGAAAGATCAAGACTATTCAAGAGCAGACCTGCTAATAACGGACTATAAAGAGATTACATTCGATAAAATTAAAGCAAGATTTGATTAAGATGATGTCTTAAAATATTTTAGATGTTTTCTGTATGCAAATATCGAAAGGAGTGTGATAATAACTAGGGCTGTTAGGATGTATGAAATACTAATTTCCTGATCATCTTTGGCGTAAGAATGCAATCCTGCGAGGTAAAAGTTCACTCCAAAATAGGTCATCATAATACTCCCAAAAGCTAAGACAGAAGCCACACTAAAACCAAATCGACTTCGCAATCCAGGAATTAAACGCATATGGATGACAAACGCATATATCATAATACTGATTAAAGCCCATGTTTCTTTAGGATCCCAACCCCAGTAGCGTCCCCAACTTTCATTGGCCCACATGCCTCCTAAGAAGTTTCCAATCGTAAGCATTACCAAACCAACAGTCAAAGCCATTTCATTAATAATGGTCAATTCTTTGATGTTTAAAGCCATCTTTTCCTTGTTTTTAGAGGTCGTTAAAATCATCAATAGCAAAGTAATGAGTCCTAAAATCATTCCAAGTGTAAAGGGTCCATAACTTCCTACAATGATGGCCACGTGAATCATTAACCAATAACTATCTAAAACAGGCTGAAGGTTTCCAATTGAAGGATCCATCCAATTCCAATGTGCAATCATGAGAATCATAGCGGTTACAAAAGCTGTAGAGGCAAAAGTTAAATCACTTTTAACGCCTAACATCACCCCAAAAGCCATGGTAGCCCAGGCCACATATATCATTGATTCATAGGCATCACTCCAAGGTGCGTGACCAGAAATATACCAACGTACAATGAGTCCAAGTGTGTGAAGTGCAAACAATCCTAAAATAGAGAATTTAAAAACTTTGACAGAAATGTTTATATATTTACTTCGGTCTTTAAAAATTTGAAAGATCAATAATAAAAACATCAAAGTACTCGCATACATATAATACTCATAGAGGGTTTTGAAAATATCATAGCGGTTGTACATAATTTCAGCGGTAATTTTATCCTCAGAAATCATGGTGTCACCGCCATATTTTACCTGTGTTTTTTTAATCGCATCTAACAATTGTTGGCTTTTAGAAAAATCTGTATTGGATTTTTTTTCATTTTGCAAAGTTGCCATATACGCCATAAAGCCTGTTCGGATAAAATTCCCATACAACGAATCTTGTAATTGATACGCTCCTTCCTTAAACTCGTTTGAAGACACCCATTTATTATTGTCATCGCTTGGAATTGGAAACAAACGCAAGGTACTTCCTTCGAGAGTGTTGAACAATAAGCTCACACGCTGATCGGTGTCCTTAAAAATTTTTTGAATGGCTGTTGGCACTTGAGCACTGTAAGCATCATCCAAATACGGTCCTAATTTGTAATTTAGATTTGGGTCTAAAAAATCCACTAAAGCCGCATATTTTGCTGTTTTTTCTAAGCCCAAAATCGTTCGAATGGTATCCGCTTTTTTGGCTGCTAAGTAAATCAATGGGACGTTGTACCAAAGCTGTGGGCTTTCTTGCATGGACAGAAACACTTGATTTGCATCAAAGTTTTTATAACTATCATTTTTACTCAACTTACGGAGTAATTCAGATGCGTAGGTATGAATAGGTTTCATACGTCCATCCATATCTTGAATGACCAAATGCCCTAAACGGTCTGTCTCACTAACAGGGGTAATATTTAATTTTAAAATAGAATCTAACTGTACAGTCGTTGGACGTAAATTCTTATGATCCGAGCTATGTGATGTTTGAGCAAAACCGTTAAAAGATATGAAGAACAAAACAGCTATCGTCAGAAGGGATTTCTTTTTCTTGATTTTATCGAGTTGACGGCGCAAGGACTCCATACGAGCATTTTTTGATAACAAAATTGCCATCAAGCCAAAGTATAATAAATAGTACCCCAAATACGTAAACCAAGTGCCCCAATAATCATGATTTACAGAGAGGATAGTTCCTTTTTCATCTGGATCAAAACTCGCTTGAAAAAATTTATAACCCCTATGATCGAGGATATTATTCATGTAAATATGAAAATCAAAATCGTCTTCTTCAGCCTCCAAAACAGTGACTTTACTTTCAAAAGACTTATAGCTTTTTTCAGTACCCGGATAACGTTCAGCTATAAAATCATTTAATTTAATGTCAAAAGGAAGTTCCAATAGTTTGGATCCGTATTTAAAATTAAATTCCAAACCGCCCACCTCAATTTGCTTGAACGGATTATTAGAACCCTTCCCTCCTAACAATTTAAGGGTTTTAGTACTGCCATTAGCCGCTATTTTTAAAGCAATACCGTCTTCATCGCCTTTAAGTAATGTCGATTTTTTAACCACATCAAACACGCCTTTAACCACAGGTTTTGGAAACACAATTGCTTGGTTTCCGATAAGATAACGAGAGCGTAATGCGAGTGGCTGAATACTGTCTTTGACCAACCGCCCTTGCACGCCAGATGCCATAGTCAAAAATTCTCCTTCATAAGGCGATTGTATGGTCAAATCTGTTTCGGTATAGGTAATGTTAATCGCGCCTTCGGTTGGTTTATTTAATGCATATAATACATTATGAATACTACTTACCTGTCCTAATTTTAAGAAATGGTTGTGCGGAGCTCCATCACCCGCTTCAACAAGTTTTAAATAATATTCGCCATCATCGGAGGGTACAATATCTTCTTCTGCACCTGCAATAAAATCAACCAATTCAATAGATACAGCTGTTGTGTTGTAAGACGTTTCTAAATAGAATTCATTTGAAAGACGAGGAGAGAAATCAACCTCTTCTTCTAGGACACGACGTTGAAGCTGGCCGTTGATTTCAAAATCTCCGTCAATATACGTTGTTAAATATGTTGTTTGAGATAAAAAGGTGTTTTCAGTAGCGCCTTCTCTGATTGACATCATGCCTTCAAAACCATAATAACGGGTCAAGAAGGCACCAAACAAAATAAATATAAAGGATAAATGTAGCGTTAGCGTGGCCCATTTTTCTTTTCTTAACAATCGGTATCTAAAGATGTTTCCTGCAAAATTGATGATAAACACCACCATAATTGCTTCAAACCACCAAGCATTGTATATCAGGGTTCGAGAATATGGTGTTGGTGAGGTGCTTTGCCCTTGATCCATAAATGTCCCTACCGCCATTGCAATCGCGTAAACGATAAAAAGTACCCCTGTTAATCGAGTAGAAAAAAGTAAATTTGATATTTTTTTTAGCATCCTAATAGACTCGTTTATTGAGCTGCAAAGGTACTTATTTAAATAAGAAAAGTCATTTATGTTTATTGGTTTTAACAGTAATTTTAATAAAAAATTGGCATTAGTTTATTTAAACTTTCAAATGAAGGATTACTTGTTTATTTTAGCTAAATGATATCTGTTGTAATTTTAGGAGCTGGAAATGTTGGGACACACTTGGTAAAGGCGGTTCAAAATGCCAAAAACTTAGACTTGATTCAATGGTATTCTCGAAATCCAAAAGCGGTGAAATTCCCAATCAAAGACATTGAGTTTTGTGATGATTTAGACCGTTTAAAATTGGCAGATGTGTACATTATTGCCGTGAGTGACAAAGCGATTTCTGAACTGTCCAAACAACTCCCTTTTGAAAACCGATTGGTCGTCCATACATCAGGAAGTGTGGCTATGAAACAATTAGATATCAAACACCGAAGAGGTGTTTTTTATCCGTTACAAACATTTTCGTTAACTTCGGAAGTGGCATTTTCTGAAGTGCCATTTTGTATTGAAACAATGCAAAAAGAAGATTCAAAAATTCTTAAAATGCTAGCAAGCGAGATGGGAAGCCCCTCGTATATGATAAATACTGAGCAACGACAAGCCTTGCATTTATCGGCTGTATTTATTAATAATTTCACCAATCAATTGTATCGAATTGCACACGAGTTAACGGATTTTAAAAACATTAATTTTGATGTTTTAAAACCTTTAATTTTAGAGACGGCAAAAAAAGTACAAACTATATCTCCATACAGTGCACAAACGGGACCCGCAAAACGCAATGACCAAGTGACCATCAAACAGCATTTAAGGACTTTAGAAACTCACCCAGAATATAAATCAATTTATGAACTGCTTACAAAATCAATAAAAAATACACATGGATTCAAAAAGCTATAAAGAATATTTAAAAGATATTAAAGCATTTATTTTTGATGTCGACGGCGTCCTCACCGACTCATCTGTCTTGGTTACTTCCGATGGCGAAATGCTTCGTAAGATGAGTACACGAGATGGATTTGCATTAAAAACAGCCGTTGATTCAGGATTTTTAGTCTGTATCATTTCGGGCGGCAAAAACGAAGGGGTTCGCAAACGCCTTGAAGGTTTGGGAATAAAAGAAATCAGCTTATGCGCACATGACAAGGTTGTGCACCTCAAAGAGTTGTTTGACAAACATCAATTAAAAGCCGAAAATGTGGTTTATATGGGCGATGATATTCCAGACATTCCTCCAATGAAACTTGTAGGACTTCCATGTTGTCCGCAAGACGCTGCCCCAGAAGTAAAAGCGGTTTCAAAATATATTTCACATAAAAATGGAGGTGCTGGGTCGGCACGTGATATTATAGAGCAAGTTCTAAAAGTACAAGGTCATTGGATGAAAGGATTTGATGCTCAGTATGATTAAATTATAAAAATGCTTGCAACTATTTTAAAATCTAAACACATCATTTTAGCCTCTTCTTCTCCCAGAAGACAGGAGTTGATCAAAGGGCTTGGACTGGATTTTGAAATCCGAATTAAATCGGTTCAAGAGGATTATCCAAAGAGGCTTAGACATTTTGAAATATCAGATTATTTGGCACAACTTAAATCCATGCCATTTGTTGAAGAATTGAAACCTAATGACATTCTAATAACTAGCGATACCATTGTGTGGTTTGAAAATAAAGCTCTTGGTAAACCAAAAGACAACAACGATGCGTTTGAGATGCTAAAAACTTTAAGTGGTAATACCCATGAGGTGATTACTTCGGTTTGTTTTAAAACTTCAGACTCACAGAAAACCATAAATTCAATTACAAAAGTCACGTTTAAAGAACTAAGTGACGATGAGATATGGCATTATATCCACAATTTTAAGGTACTCGATAAAGCAGGAGCTTATGGCATTCAGGACTGGATTGGACAAATTGGAGTCACAAAAATTGAGGGTTCCTATTTTAATGTGATGGGGTTTCCGATGGATAAAATTTACAAGACGCTACTGACATTCTAAAAAGAATTCTAGCGCACGCGTTTCATTGTAATAATATCCTTTTCTTCTGATAAACCCTACATGTCCCCCACGATTAGGCGTTTCTAAAAATACCTTTGGATTCAGTTCCGCTTCTTTGAAAGGATAGCAAGATTCTGACAAAAATGAGTCGTTTAAGGCGTTTAAAATCAAAACGGGTGTTTTAATAGCGGTAAGGAATTGAAGACTGCTACATTTTGCATAATAATCTTGTGCATTTTTGAAACCATGCGCTATTGAGGTATAAATTTCATCAAAATCATTCAATGTTTTGATCGATCTAATTTTAGCTTTTGTAATTGCTTCTGGAAATTTCTTTTGTTTTAACTTCAAACGATTTACTAATGCCCATTTAAAATTGATATGATAAGGTAGGTTTTTTGGAGCATGTAATGCTTTTGCAGATCCTGAGAGGTCGCAGGGAACAGACACTGCCATCGCCGCTTTGACTTGTGGAGGTACAAGCGATCCATCTCCTAAATATTTCAGGAGAATATTTCCGCCAAGACTAATCCCTTTCAAGAAGATTGAATCGTATTTATCTAGTGAAATTACATGTTTAACGATGTCTTCTACATCATCCGTTTTACCAGAATGGTAGCTAGTATAATACCTATTCAATTCGCCACTACAACAACGAAAATTAACACAAATTGCATCGATATTATACTCATTAAAATGCAATGCCGCACCTGTAATATAAGGTCGTTGCCCATGCCCCTCTAAACCGTGAAAAAGTATAATTACTGATTTTGAAGGAGACGGACTGTAACTCCAATCCAAATCAATAAAATCATTATCTCTTAGAGTAATACGCTCTCGAAATTGTTTAATTTTTAAACGTCGAATCAATCCTGAATAGACTGTAGAAACAAATCCACTTCGGAAGCTGAAATGTGCCTTAAAATTACTTTTAACTATGGGCATTATTTATTGAAAGTTTTAAAATTTTAGTACTACTTGTGGTTGCCATAAATCGTTTATCAGCCCGCTTTCCAACAATCCAAACAACAGCATTGCCACTATAAACGACGACTGTGTTTTCTTTGTCTATTAAAGAGAATTTTTCATCCTTAAAAAACTTGCTTAATTTCTTTTTTCCATTCATTCCTGAAGGATAAAAATAATCTCCAGTATTCCAATGACTCAATCGCAAGGGAAATTGAAGTAATTCAAAATCCAAATACAAAACGTCTTTTGAAGTTGGCCCTATAGATGTATGGATTTCAAGCTTTAAATCAAATGGTTGGTTTGGAATTGAAACAAATGTATCTGAAGCTTCAATTGAAATTGAATCTTTTGAGAAATCAGATAATGGACTTAAAATCAAATGAGATCTGTTTTTTAGTAAACGATGGGTAGAAGATGTAATCTGTTTCCCCGATTGAGCCTCTAAAAGGGCTGTAATTTGTGTCCAATCGGAGAAATTGTATACTTTTAACAACTGGTATAAATACGCTTTTGGATTGTTTAAAGATAGAATTTTGTCGATATTATAAGTAATTTGATTTTCATCAATAGATTCTATAACCTTGTCCTCTATTTCCAACATATAATCTTCTAAAATAGATTGCATATCCTTCAGATGATTTTGAGTCTTTTGAAAACTTTCAATAAAAGAAGGATTCAAATTTTTCAGAAATGGAATTATGGTATGTCTTATGTTATTGCGTGTGTACGTTGTGCTTTTATTTGAACTGTCTTCACGCCACGAAAGATTATGAAGCGTTGCAAAATCATAAATATCTTTTCTAGAAAACTCCAACAAAGGGCGAACAATAGATCCATTAAGTTCTGGAATCCCAATAAGTCCTTCCAGTCCTGTACCACGAGATAAATTAATAAGTACGGTCTCTAGATTATCATCGGCATGGTGGGCAGTTAAAATATATTCAAAACCGTGTTGGTTTTTCAACGTTTCAAACCATTCATAGCGCAATTGACGTGCAGCCATCTGAATGGATTGTTTAGTAGTTGTTGCAAACGATTCTGTCTCATAATGGGTTGTAAAAACCTCTAGATGATTTATTTGAGCAAAATCTTTTATAAAGTCTTCATCACCATCACTTTCCTGGCTTCTTAATTTAAAATTACAATGTGCCAACGCAATATTTAAACCTGATTTCAAACATAAATCTGTTAGAACCATACTGTCCAAACCCCCTGAAACTGCAAGTAACAAAGGAGTCTCCTTTAAAAAAGAAAAACGGATATTTAAGAGATCATGAAAGGCTTTTAACATGGGACAAAACTACAAATTAATTCTCCAAAACACTACGCATTGCTTTGGCTTTCACAAGGCATTCTTCATACTCATTTTCTGGAATACTTTTTGAAGTAATAGCACTTCCAACAGAAAATGAAACATAGGACTTTGAGGCATTGTACAATATACTTCGAATCACCACATTAAAATCAAAATCTCCTTCTGGAGTAAAGTATCCTACTGTTCCTGAATAAAGCCCTCTTTTGGTGGCTTCAAGAGCTTCAATAATGTTCATAGCAGAAATTTTTGGAGCTCCTGTCATACTTCCCATCGGAAAGGTAGCAGCAATGATATCCACTGGCGAAATAGTTGGTAATGCCTTAGCTTGAACCGTGGAAATCATGTGATGCACCTGTTTAAAACTATAGATTTGACAGAGTTCTGTTACATTAACCGTTCCTTTTTGGGCAATCTTAGAAAGGTCATTCCTTACCAAATCTACAATCATAATATTCTCACTCCGTTCTTTTGGGTCGCTTTCTAGAATCATTTTTAAGTCCGCATCTTCATCTAATTGCTCAGAACGTCTGGTAGTCCCTTTAATAGGTTGAGACATTATTTCTAAACCTACTTTTTTTAAATAGCGTTCTGGAGAGGATGATAATAAAAATTTATCCCCCGTTTTAAGAAAGGTTGCAAACGGTGGTTGTGAAATCTTATTGAGTTTAAAATACGTTTCTAAAGAATGTATATCTGCATGTGCATAAAATTCTTGACAAAAATTAGCCTCATAAATATCACCACGATGGATGTGAGATAATAGAGTACTAACTTGTTTTATGTACTGATTTTTAGAAATTCGAGATTCAATTTGAATGTTATTTTTGTGAGATGAACTGTTTTGAACTGAAAACGTTTCAATCGATTTGAGATCGGCATCAACCTCTTCAGAAACAACGTTTAGATATCTAATTGTTAACTTATCTTCTTTAAATAAAAACAATCTTTTAGGTTGAAAAAAACAAAGGTCTGGAAAGTTGAGTCCATCAAAGTTTTGTGACCTAAGAGGTTCCATATCATTTTTTAAATCATAGGAAAGATATCCAAAAATCCAATCATTGGTCATAGATTGGTATTCTTTTAGTTTTTGGAATCCATTAACAGAATCGGTCTGAATGCCCGTAAATGCATCTACGGCTAGGATAGAATCATAACTACTATGAGGTTGTAAATACTGATTAGAATCCAGCCAAACAATATCATCAAATTGTTGTGCCCAAGCTAATAACTGAGTCTTAAAACCTTCTACCGAATGAAGTGTGATTTGTTTATGATCTCGCAATGACTGTTAATTTTCATTACAAAGTTAATCAGTTCTAAATAATAAATCATCACTTTACAAGAATACCTTACCTTTGGGGCAAAATTAGTTCCAATGGCATCATTCAAAGACTTTAAATTAACCACTCCCCTAAGTAATGCACTTGAGGATTATGGATTTATTGAACCCACCCCCATTCAGAAGGCGGCTTTTAGTGTGATCTGTTCAGGAAAAGATGTGGTTGGAATTGCTCAGACAGGAACTGGTAAAACATTGGCTTACTCCTTGCCTCTTGTAAGGAATTTGACCTATTCGACGCAAGAAAACCCGCGTATTTTGATTTTAGTACCTACGAGAGAGCTGGTAGTTCAGGTGGTTGACTCTTTAAATGAATTAAACGTTTATACAAACAATCGTGTTTTGGGTGTTTATGGCGGAACTAACATCAATACTCAAAAACAGCAAATCGCAGAAGGAATTGATATTCTTGTGGCAACTCCTGGACGCCTTTATGACTTGGCATTGAGTCGCGTTTTACAACTTAAAAGCATTCAAAAACTGGTTATTGATGAGGTAGATGTCATGCTCGATTTGGGCTTTAGACACCAATTGATTAATATTTTTGATTTGCTACCAGAACGCCGGCAAAACATTATGTTTTCGGCTACGATGACCACAGATGTTGATGCTTTGATTAGTGATTTCTTTATCAATCCTGAACGTATTTCAGTGGCAATTTCGGGAACTCCACTTGAGAATATCATGCAATTTCGTTACGACGTTCCAAATTATTATACAAAAGTAAATTTGATTCGATTCTTAATGGAAAATCGCGAGG
>Ga0209654_1002251_pt1 | contig 13658 bp, 3 predicted proteins | sample SaaInl1SG_22_DNA_FD_184646 | JGI IMG/M metagenome (GOLD analysis project Ga0209654, IMG submission 184646) | Marine microbial communities from expanding oxygen minimum zones in the Saanich Inlet - ESP_161SG_22_DNA (SPAdes) (version 2) | ecosystem: Environmental > Aquatic > Marine > Intertidal... | reverse complement strand
TTAGGAATGAAAGGAGGAAATACAGTGCAAGTTACAATAAACAGATTAAAAACAGTTTTTGAAAACCGTGAAAAGGAATTCAAAGAAGACAGAGAAGCACTTGTTGTATTCTTCAATACAGTCAATGATATAATCAAGGGAGCTTCTGATGAGGTTAAAGAAATTTACAGACAAAAATACAGAAATATCTTAACTGATAAAACTATTGTTTCAAAACTTAATGAACTATCAGGAAAAATATCAAACAACACAAATAAATTGAGTCAAGTATTTGATGGAGTTCCACCAAAAGAGAAACAAGATCTCGCAGTTAAAATCGCGAGCAAAGGTGAAAAGGGTAAAAATAGAAAGGTCACTGATAGAGATTTGGGTATTCTCGTAATTCTCAATAAAAAAATCAGAGAGCTCAATCAACAAACAGAGAGCTTCCTCAATCCCAACCCCGCTCAATAAACTTACAACATCAATAGTGAATGATATGATAATATGAAAGCAAGGATTTCACAATGGCAATAATTAAAAGACCACGAACAATACTTTCATAATTCATATCCATTAATCTTCCTGCAATGGTCATAGGTAAAACCCATGATACTAGTTGAAATTCTGAATACATTATGAAATCATTAAAATCCTGAGGTTGAGGCATTGCTCGAACCTTTGTTTGAATGGATTTTCTAGTTTTTTTGTTTTTTAAAGTGGGGCAACTCGTAGTTTTGAAAGACAGTTGCTGTTTATCATAGATATGATGCTTATTAAGCTTATGTTTCTTAAACTGTCGATACTTTGTAGAATTTGTAGAGGCTAATGATTGAATTGGTAAAGCACAAGACATTGTAGCTTGATTATAGTATTGTCATAAATCTCTAAATCAATTCGCTATGTGTATGGGTTTTTTCATGTATATTTTTTATTTTAATATCATAATATTATAATAATGTTGATAATTTTACTTGTAATAGTAATTGCAGCTGTTATTGTATATGGCGTAGTATCAAAAAAGTCGAAAAACAGTGGTAAAAATGCTAGCACAAATAGCATTGTATCTTTTTCTTCATTAGCTTCTTTTATATTGAAACATTACAATATAGAATTAGGAGAATTACCCGAAATTGATGGCTCAGACATGAATACTATCATTAGTGAAACAACAGAAATTCTGAATAAGATTTCATTATCTTTGAAACGAAGAGATTTTCAAACACCAAGTGAACTCTTTTCTCATGTGAAAGAACTTATAAACAATTTTATGAGAGAACATTCGGCTTATATCGATTTTTATCAAACTATTGTGAGAATTAAAATGAGTAATATTACTTTCAAACCAATTAATAATAGTGAAATAAGTGAGTATGTTAAAAACTTTAGCAAATCTAAGAGGGTTGATATAGATACATACAATACTATGAAAAAACATGTTGATGACTATGTTTTAGAGAATTTTTTCACTGCTAAGGCGATGATTGATAGTGAAACTTTAAAGCAGATAATAGAACTGAATGTTGATATAGTCAGTAAAATGGAGTCATTATGCAAAAATGTCATGTCGAGAACTAAATCGCTGTTCAATACTAATACTGATAGTTTTAGAAAACTTGTTATAAATTTTTTCGACAAAATACGCGAAGCTCCTGATCTGAATCTTAGTGAAACTGATATGACTCAATTGGATAATCTATTACAATTAAACGATGATTCCTCTGTAGACGACGTGCTCAAAAACATTAGACTCGTTAATAATTTGAAAAAATGTTTAGAGTCTGAAAGTGAACTCAAAATGGCGGAAATTTCAAAAATGATAAATAGAAGAGACGCACTCGAAAGAAAAATAAAATCACTTGAAGCTCAATCAAAAGTCAATTTTACTCATGTTGCTACACATGTTGCTACACCTGTTAATACACCTGTTAATACACCTGTTAATACATCTGTTGGTGGTTCTTCATCCGATCAATCCATGGATGAACAATTGGATAGTACTAATACAGAGGACAAATTGGCTAAAGATAAAGAGGAACTCGAAATCTTAAAAGCTACAATTATAGAGAAATATACGAATATTAAGAATGAGATACAGACAGACCTTAATGAAATCGATGAGATATATGGGCCCAAACTTGATATTCCTGATATTAAGATCCCCGAGAACCCCACAGTAAACGATTTCTCTAAATTAATGAAGAAGAGTAGAGAAGTGGATGACTTATTAGATTCAAGTCAAGATATAGTTGAAGAAAAGAAAGCCCGTTTAGAGAATATAAAAGCTGAAATGGATACTACAAGAGAAACTACAAGAGAAAATACGGAAACATTTGAATTACCTTCACTTGATGATTTGAAAGCACCAGAAACTTTAGAAACTCGAAATGATAATGGTCGTCCCATTATGCCTCCTAAACTACAAATTTTTAAAGGGTCATCAATTCAAAAATTAGATGAAATATCAAAAGTAGCTCATAAATATATAGATTCAAAGAAAACACTCCTCAATAAACTTAAAGAAAACAATGAAGGAGAAAAAAGTGAAATAAAAACACAATTAGAAAGCTTAGAAACACAATTAGAAAGCTTAAAAACACAATTTGATGAACTTATAAAGTTATACATAACAAATATTCAGACTAAGACTACAGAATACAATGAAAATGAAAATGAAGTTAAAAAAGAACAAAATAATGTAAAAGAACAAAATGCTACTAATGTGGGGGCCACAGGTGATACTCCTGAAGGTGCTACTGAAGATGAGGGTGTTGCTAAAGCTGCTACAGGTGCTTCTGGTAGTGCTCCTGAACCTGCTACTGAACCTAAAGGTGCTGCTAAAGGTGATGAAGTTACTGCTGAATCTACTCTTATTGAATCAGTCATTGGTAGTATAACAACCTTACAGAATCACATTAATAAGTCTTTTGAAAAACTATTAACAAAAACACAAAAAGTTGTGGAGTCAAAAATAAAAGCAACTCACACAAAAACCGAAGAAGCCGCGAAGGTTATCGCACGACAAAAATTAAATGATATTATCAAAGAAGTAAACGGGATATTTCCACCAATAAAAGCAGCAGCAGCACCAGCAGCAGCACCAGCAGCAGCACCAGCAGCAGCACCAGCAGCAGCACTAGAAGCAACACCAGCAACAGCAAATGCAGAAGCACTGACAAATACAAATTATGATGAACTATTTAATGAATTAAAAGATTTGATATCATTGAATGTTCTAATAACTAACAGCAAAGATTTTGATTTCAAAAAATTCGTCGATTATTTGGGAAACGTTAATGAAGCATTTGATAGTATATATGATAGATATGATGCATTCATAAAAGATAAAACTAAATCAACAACAACAAATTCAATGTCAAACAAAAAAATAGAGTATGGCTTATTAGACCTAGCAGAAATAAAAGCAGCAGAAGCAAGAGCAGCAGAAAGAGCAGTAGAAAAAGCAAAAGCAAAAGCAGAAAATACAAAAGATGCTGTAGAAGCTGCAATAAAAGCTGCAAAAGAAGCTAGAGTAGCAGCAGCAGAAAGAGCAGATGAAGCAGATGAAGCTGAAGCAAAAAAAACTGCTGAAGCAAAAGAAGCAGCAGCTAAAGATGCTGAAACTACAGCAATGTTAGCAGCAAAAGAAGCAGCAGAAGCAGCAAAAGCAGCAGAAGCAGCAGCAGCAGAAGCAGATGAAGCAGCAGAAGCAGCAAAAGCAGCAGAAGCAGCAGCAGCAGAAGCAGCAGAAGCAGAAGCAAAAGCAGCAGCAGAAAGAGAAGCAGCAGAAGCAAACGCAGCAAAAGAACAAGAAATTCTTAAAAGTATTGATGAATTAACTAATGATATTTTTGAACAAATTTCACAATCATCAAAAATTACTGAACAAGTCATAGGTGACTTTAATAAGTGTATCGAAGGAAAAGAGTTTCTTTTAATCGAACAATCATGCGAAGGTAAAACCAAAATTTTCGAAAAATTACGAGGTATATTTCATATAAATTTCAATAATCAATCTAACAAATCTAAAGAAATTACATTTATTAAAGATCTGATAACTAAGCATTACTCAGCAGCAGACGCAGAAGAAGCACCACCCGTAGAAGAAGCACCAGTAGCAGAAGAAGCACCACCCGCAGAAGAAGCACCACCCGCAGAAGAAGCACCACCCGCAGAAGAAGCACCACCCGCAGAAGAAGCACCACCCGCAGAAGAAGCACCACCTGCAGAAGAAGCACCACCTGCAGAAGAAGCACAGAATAATCTAGAAAAATCTTTCTTGGACTTAGTAAGACATAAATGGTATAAAGCATTTAAAGCTTTAGAATCCGAATACATAAAAAAAATAAGAGAAAAATATGACAGAACAAAGTATGAAAAAACACCTATAGAATTAAAAAAAGTATTGCAAGAATTAAAAAAAGTATTGCAAGAAAATTACGTCAATAACAACAAAGATCCAGTTCTAAAGTTCATAGATTTGAAAGATATTCATCACAAAAATAAGAAGATAAAGTCAGATTTATATAAGGAAATAATCAATATTTTTACGAAAAAAGAGTCTCGGGATGAAATTTTCAGAAAAGATACAGAAGAAGCTAAAAAAACTACAGAAACTACAGAAAAAGATACATGGGATATAAAATCATATGGTGATATTCTCACACATTTAAAAATTAAAGAAAAAATGAAGCCTGCAGAAGTTGAAGAAAGTATCAATCAGCTCTACAATATACTAACGGATAAAGAACTTAAAAATGAAGGGACTATCAAAAAAACATTACTTGAATGGAAAATGGTTAGACGAAATTATGGAGAGGAAAATAAGTTTCTTGAAATGATACAAGACAAAAATGGTATAAAAAACGATAAGTTAATAAAATTATTAAAGGGACTAGATGACATTATTAAAGTTAAATCTGTATTTTTCCATGTAAAACCTGTAGATTTAACTAAACCCGAATCCATATTATACACCTATATTCTGTTATTACTTAAATTTTTTAATTACACTGGTATAACATGGAGCAAATTTGAAAATGATGGAAAGTTTCAGAAAATTTTCAAAAATATGACTTGTGAAGATCAAAAAAATTTATGTGTTGAACCACCAAAAGGAAGTGGATCAGATTATATTAGTAAAGGACAAATGCATGAAGATGCAAACGTAGCTAAAATTGAAACTAAATATCTTTTTAATACTGGTAGGGGTTTAGAGAAAAGATCATGCGAGGAAGAACCCTACAAAACTATTCGTGAAAATTGTGGTAATCTTGCTACAAAACCAAAGAATATTGGTGTGGAATTAAATGTTACCAAATCCATTGTTGGTGTGGCATTAAATGTTACCGATGTTGGTGTGGCAAACTTACTACAAATTGCATCTAATTTGAATGCTAAGAACAAAATAGAACATGAATTATTCTTACAAATCATTAGTTTTGATAATCTGATGAATATTAAAGAAACAGAGAGGACAACTTATTGGTATGAACTATATATAATTGATACTTTCAATAAAGCTGCTGTTGATAAATTTAACAATAAAAGCCAAGATACAACACAATTTGATCATAATATTATGAGACATATATTACAAGACGATTCGCTCACAACACTATTGAAAGAAGTCATGAAAAATAATGATTTGAAAATTGTAAATGACTATGTAATACAATTGAAGATGTGTGGTATTATTCATAATATTGATGTAAAACATACAACAACGAAAGATGAGTTTCAAAATTATCTACATACAAGGCAGCAAAAGTATTTATTCGAAATGAATAACATAGAATCTTATAATAGAGGTTTAGAGAGTGAGGTACCAATGCCTTCATTAGTTGAATTTTTGAGCATTGAATTAGGAAAAGAAGATGGATTCAAAAAAGAAGATCTTGTCTTTGCAGTTAAAACTAAAATATATGAATATTTAGGGGTGTATTACACAATTAATTCGTTAATTGAATACGAATATGGGCATATTTTCGATAGAATCATAACCGAAGAACTCGAAAACAAATTTGAACTTACAACAAACGAGTTGGAGTTCATCAATTATGTGATGAAGAATGAAGATTCAAAATATTTTTGGGAATATTTGAAAGATGTAGCATTAAAAAATAATCTCAATCATGCAATAATTGCTACTGGATTAATTATTGCAACTAGTCCAGTAGGAGTGTCCACAGTATTTTTGGCAACTTTAATAACAGCTTATGCAAGTTTATATCGAATATTAGAACCATTACCCGAATATGCCCATAAAATACATGGTAAAGAAAACCTTTCTTTTTTTAAAAAAATAATTTCCCAACTCCCAAACTCAATTGAAAACTTGAAACCAATAGATATTACCGAAGAAAATGCAATAATTAAAAATGCTAAAGAAATAATAATGGATTTGAATAATGAATATAAAATACAGTATTACAACGAGAAATTAAAAGAAGGATTAAAGACAGAAATAAAACAGAATATTATTAAGAAATTGGAACTTTTAAATGATGTTGAAACCACCAAAAAATCATTAAAAATCATAATTGAAAATAAATCAGATAAAGAGCTTAAACAAGAATTAAATGAATTCATTTCAAAGCTTACGTCACCAAAGACATATACCCAAGAAATATTAGAGTTATTAAACACTAATGAGAAATATGATACATATATAAAAGATAATAAGCATCAATTTATAAAAGAATTGAAAGTCAGCCAATTGGAAATGCTTTTAAATACTAATAATAGTGATAATTTGATTAATTTCATTATTGAGAACTCTGAATTGAAAAAAGATATAGCAAATTGTGCAAATAATTATGAGAATATGCCTTGTAGAAACCCAACCTTTGGTGAATTGTTCCATCGGATGAGAATGTTTTATTACGATTTTTCAGATAATAAGCAAGTAATTTTTAATGAATTACATCAAAAGAATTTGTTTGAAGAACAAAGGGAAACAATCAGAGACAATTTACTTATACTAGCTGATAAGTGGGGATACAATGCTGGAGAAAAAGCAGAAACAAAAGCAGAAGCAAAAGCAGAAACAAAAGCAGAAGCAAAAGCAGAAACAAAAGCAATCAATAATCTCGAACAACCAGTAGATGCGTTGAAAAATAGAGAAGACACAGAGAAAGATATTAATTCTAGTCTTAGCGTAATTGATAGTGAAGTATTGGAAGCGTATAAAATTAATACTGATAAAGTGAAAGGCATGTTTAAAAATAAATCTTATACTTCACAAGAGTTACAAAATGAATATAATAATTTCAATAAAAAATTAGAAAAAGAAATAAAAAACCTGAGCACAATGAAATTTGATATTGAAAACAAATTATTACAAAATATATTTAAAAGACATGAAGATGGTTGCCAACCACTTGAAAATATTCAGCAAGTTAATGAACATTATTACAATTTAATCAAGGCAGAATGTGCTTTGTTGGAAGAATTTAAATCTAATATAAAAAGTTTTAGTATTGAAGATTTAAAGAAATACCCCGATATTTACAAATACTACTACAATAATATACTACCAAAAATTATTATTGATGCATTGAATACTATAGAATTTGTTATGGGAAACCCTGAAGAGATGACATTATTTAATAAAATAGACACAGTAAATAGAGAAATAGACACAGTCGAAAACAATGTAAACACAATAATGAAAGAGCCTGGTATTAACACAAAAAAGAATTTATCGAAAAAAATACAATTCGTTATAAATAATTTAGAAAATGATGATGTTGATTATACAACACAAGTTAAAAATTTAAATACAGTTAAAAATGCTTTAGATGTAAATGTACAAAAAGAGGAAGCTACACTTAATGAACCAAAAAATGCAATTATTAAAGCATTGAATAATATAAAAGATGTTATTGATAATAAAGAGATAACAAGTAAAAACAACACAGTAAATAGAGAAATAGACACAGTCGAAAACAATGTAAACACAATAATGATGAAAAAGCCTGATATTAACACAAAAAAGGATTTATCGGAAAAAATACAATTATTTATAGAAATGTTAGAAAAAGATGGTGGTGATTATAAATCACAAGTTGAAGCTTTAAATGAAATTCAAAATGCTTTAGAGGAAGATACAGGTGAACGCGAACTTAATGATAAAGAAAAGTTAAATAACATACTTAAAAAAATTAAAAAAATTAAAACTCAAAATGATGGTGCAAATGATGCTTTGATTTATGATTTTGACAAATTCATTGATAATGAAAAATTAAAGACGGATATAAAAAATTGTGCAGTTTCAAGTGTTCATTGTCGTAATTTTATACCTAATTCATATGGAGAGCTCTTTGTAATGTTGAGACGTGAATTGTATAATGGCACTCTAAGTGATGATGAGAAAAAAAATGTTGACATTTTTTTTAAATCAATTGCAAATAAATTAGTTATTGGTGAATCTGAAAATGAAAATAAAAATGAAAACTATAAAAATATATTGAAATTAGTTATGAATTGGAATGTGTATAAGATAACAAATAAAGTCATTGAAGATAAATTACAAAATAAAAGAAAGCTCATACTGAACCCTCTTCTGGTGTCCGAAGAGGCCTATCAGAACTTACAGCCTATACAGATCTTACTTGAATTAAACCCTATCATTAATGATATCATCTATTTTAAAGGTCTGAGATATCTTGATGATGTTAAAAAAACTTATAAACAAAAATTTGTAGATGATATCAGCGATCTGGAGGTTTTAAAAATTAATGAACAAAAATTTAACAAACAATCAGAAATACAATCAGAAATACAATCCCTGAATAGTTGGAGTAGAGATGTTGTTGCAACTATCCATATGCTATTAGTTGCTAAAATAACAACATTGAAAGCACAAATGAATAAAGATAAGAAAAATAAAAAAAAAGAAGCGGAAGCAAACCAAAAGGCTGCTGACAACGAAAGAAAAACAAAAGTGAAAGAAATTGAATATGGTCTTAGCGTAATTGATAGTGAAGTATTGAAAGTGTATACAATTAATGAAATTGATCAGATAAAAGAAATGTTATCAAATGAAAGTTCAACTTCAGATTTAGAAACTAAATATAATGAATTCAATACTGTATTAGAAACTAAAATAACCTACCTGGAAAACATGAAAGAATTTAATATTACAGACGAAATATTACAAAATATATTTAAAAGACATGTAGATGGTTGCCAACCACTTGGAAATATTGAGCAAGTTAATAAACATTATTACAATTTAATCAAAGCAGAATGTGATTTGTTGGAAAGATTTAAATCTGATATAAAAAGTGTTGATATTGGAAAGTTAAAGAAATATCCCGATATTTACAATTACTACTACAATAAAATACTACCAGACATATTGAAAGAAACAATAAATATGTACAAGGGAAAACCCTTTACCCTAAGTAAAGATCAAATACCTCTTATGCGAAGATATTTGGATCATAAAAAACTTATAAATGAAATGGATAACTGTACAAATAAGAAAGGACTAAACAATTTTTTTGATTGTAAAGGTTCAGAGCCTTTTAAAATCATAATGAATGAAATCATACGTAAACCCTATACGTATATAAAATTAAAGGATGTAACCTTTCCTCAATCCGATGATGCAGGTAATAATTATCTTAATATGCTTGCAAATGAAAAAAATACAAGCGATGCTGAAAAAGCATTGTTAAAGTTAGCTAGAAGATGGAAGAATGATTTTGAGAAACAACAATCTGAAAAAAAAGCACGATTAGCACAATTAGCACCACCCGCAGAAGAAGCACCGGCAGATGCAGCAGCAGCAGAAGTAACAGCACCACCCGCAGAAGAAGCAGCAGTAGCACAAGCAGCAGCAGAAACAATTATTAATACATTGGATTATATAAAACATGATATTATTGATGGAGAAATAATTAATAACACCAGTCAAAAACGAAAGTTAGTAGATATAGAAATAAAAACAGTCAAAAACAATATAAACACAATAATACTAGGGTCTAAGACCATCGACACAAAAAAGAAATTATCGGAAAAAATAGAAAGCGTTATAGAACTCTTAAAAGGAGAAGATGGTAACTATAACGAACAAGTAACAGCTTTAAATGAAATTAAAAATGCTTTAGATGAAGGATACGAATATATTCTAGAAGAAATTGATGAAGATGATTTTGGATTTCATCCCCTCCTCAAACGAACCCCCTCCTCGCCGGAACCGACCGAGGTCCCTCCAGACTCCGAGCTCCCTAACCTCGGGGCTCCGAACACCGAGCCCATCGCCGAGGACGATAAGCCCCTGGAGTTGGTCGATGAAGCAGCATCAGCAGGTGAAGGAGAAGGAGAAGAAGCACCAGCAGCACCAATCATCAGAAAAGGAGCACCATTTAGAACAATAGTACCTCTTGATGTAGCTAAAAATTATTCACAACAACTTGTAGCCGCGAACAATCAAATGAAAGAAAAACAAAAAGCCGCTGAACAAGCAGAAATACAAAGAGCAATAACAGAATCAATTAATCGAGTAAATAATGCAACACAAGATAAAAAAGAAGCAGTAGAAGCTGCAGAAGAAAAATTGGAAAAAGCTAATAAAACATACCAAAATGAAGTAAAACAAGCAGAAGAAAAAATTCGAAAAGCAGATTTAGAAGAAGCAAGTGCAAGAACGGCAGAAGCACAAGCATTAGTTAAACAAACATCTATCTTACAAGCTTCTGCAGAAAATAAAGCAACCCAAGATCAAATAAAAACTTCACAAAATGAATCTGATAAAGCATCTGCAAAATTTGAAGATTTGAAAAAGAAAACACAAATAGCAAAAATAGAATTGAGTAACTTAGGATTTAGAATTTCGAACATAATATTATTGAAAGAAATAATAGTAGTAGCAAAAAAGGCAGAAGAAGCAGCAGCGAGATTGATAGCAGAAGCAGAAGAAATTAAAAAATTATCAAATGAAAAAGAAATTAATGAATCAACACATGAAAGAGTAAAGAAAGCGGCTAAAGAAAGAAAAGACACAGAAATGAATTCAGCAGGGAGTTTAGAGGCTTTGGCAATTTCGAAACTTGATTTTTTACGAAAAAATATAAGTTCATTCGGAAGGGTAGAAAATCAAAAAAGAGAGAAACTAGAAAACGAACTACGAATTAGTGATGAACAAAAATTAAACAATATAATAGAAAAAGCGGAAGAAGTAGTATCAAAAGCAGAAACAGTAATAAACAAAGCACAAGAAGTAGTAAGAAATGCAATACATAGAGCAGGAAGTGAGACATTTCAAGGTGGGTCAATTCAAAACTACGATTACAATCTATCGTCACGTAGCATCGATAGACTTCAAAATGTAGGGATCTTCAATATTGTCAAGTTTTTAAGACTAGGATACTATAATAACTCATCTGAAAAAGAAACTATCGAAAGTCTCATATTTAAAGACTATCTCATCACCATCATTATATCAATCGTTTTACATTCACTTAGATTAAACAAACTATCCATTGGTATCCTCGTAGACCAGATACTCTCCATGGGCATGTATTACAAATACAAAAATGAAAAATTCCTATTACTCCCGTATTATCTCCCTTTCGTCTAATTAACAATCAAATAAAAAGTTGATTGATGACGGGTATATATCAAAAAGTGATATTATTTTTCTCTCTGTAAAAAACTTTTTCAAAAAAAAATTTTTTTTTCAAAATTTTTTTTATTTTATGACTTTTTATTTTTTAGATATATATATATGCTACATATTTTTTATAGGTGTTTTAGGTATTAGGTATTAGGTTGATATTTTTTTTACATTTAAAGGTTAAATTTAATAATTATATTATAATAAAATAAATATGTCGTTAAAGTATTTATGCAAACATTGTGGTTATGAAACAAATAGAAAATGGTCATTTGAAGACCATTGTAATCGTCCATCTGCATGTGAGAAGAGACTAAAAAGACACCATAATTTTAACCCTCCTCAAAAATGCAACATAATCCCTCAAAAGGTTACCATTAGACAAGAATTTCCTCCTCAAAAGGTTACCATTCCTCATTTTCCTCCTCAAAAGGTTACCATCTTGCAATTACATGAATCAAAAAAATTATTTCATTGCAATATTTGCTATAAAACGTTTTCATGCAAATGGAATAAAGATCGACACATGAAAACATGTAAAGGAGCGAATAATTTACAATGTCCAACGTGTAGAAATATTTTCGCTAATAAATCTTCCAAATCCAGACATATCAAAGCAGGAAAGTGTTTACCTTGTAAAGATGAAAAAGATCAAGAGATTGAAGAACTGAAACAACAACTGGAAGAAGAAAAACAAAAGAGAAAAGAAGCTGAAGAATCCAAATCAACAATCAACAATTATATCACTAACAATACAAACAATTACTTTGATCATAGTATTAATTACAACAATTACGACAATCTAAATGTAGACCATATAACAAAAGAAGATATTAAGCGTCTCTTCAACAACTGTAGAATGCAATATCCTGAATTATCCGAGGATTTGACTCGTATGATACTCAGCCTAAAAGAGAACCAATGCATATACTTACCAGAAGGTCAAAAGTCCAACACATGTGCTGTTATAAAAGATGGTGTTGAAATGAGAAAGCCACTTATACGGGTATTGAATGACTTGGGAGCACAAACAGCCATATTGATTCGAGACTCCAACGTGATTGAGAGAAATAAAAAGGACGTTGTAAACAATCAGTTTTGGGCTGATAACCGTAATGCCTGTGGACTTAACATATCAGATATTGAATATATGACGGACACGGATAAAGAGATAGTTCAAAGAAACAAGAACATAGTGCTTGATATGTGTGATGGTAAAATCTAATAATCATAATTAATCTCACTTTTTGTCTTTCTTATTAGTAGATTTATTGGATTTAACAACATTGTTATCTTTGGATTTAGGTTTTACAGTAACTTTATCAGTAGTCGATTTACGTTTGCTAGTCATTTGTTTCTTTTTCTTACCATAATTTCCTCCAACCGTGCACAACTTGGATAGTAATTCACTCATCAAAGTTTTTAAATATATAGAATGTAGAACATCCTTATATAATTCTTTCATTTGCTTTATTTCCATTATTTCTGTAACGAATATAAAACCTAACTTATTTTTAAAAAAAAATTTATGTTTCTCATGATTTGGTGTTTGAGTATTCAACATTTTATATACACTAGTTGTTTCTTTTATTCTGTTTGTTTTTTGTAAATACTTCAAAAAATCAGATAAGATACAGAAATATGCATCACTTATGATGTCTTCATTTATTACTATTTTACTAATGTCTTCATCATTGTATATTATATTAATGGTGTATTTCTCATCATCAGTTACTCTATATTGTATAATGTTTTTATCCATTTCAAAAATGTTTTTAGGAGAAAATATTTCTTTAACTTTATTTTTGGTTATTTCTGGTGATGCTGGTGGTGGTGCTGTTGCTGTTGATGCTGTTGCTGTTGCTGTTGATACTGGTGCTGCTGTTGCTGCTGGTGCTGGTGGTGTTGGTGCTGTTGCTGTTGATACTGGTGCTGCTGTTGCTGCTGGTGGTGCTGCTGTTGATGCTGGTGCTAGTGGTGCTGCTGGTGTTGTTGCTGGTGCTGCTGTTGCTGCTGGTGTTGGTGCTGGTGCTACTGGTGTTGGTGCTACCGG
>Ga0209654_1002249_pt1 | contig 13667 bp, 12 predicted proteins | sample SaaInl1SG_22_DNA_FD_184646 | JGI IMG/M metagenome (GOLD analysis project Ga0209654, IMG submission 184646) | Marine microbial communities from expanding oxygen minimum zones in the Saanich Inlet - ESP_161SG_22_DNA (SPAdes) (version 2) | ecosystem: Environmental > Aquatic > Marine > Intertidal... | reverse complement strand
AACGACGAAATAACGGGGCAAATCGTAGTCGACTTTGATGCTGAGACCGCGGTTGTGGTAATCCAGGGAGACCTTAACAATTTGACTTCTGGAAGTTATGCGAAAGGTGATTTGACCTTTAGTGATAACCATAATGGGATCGATATCCCTGCCGATGGGATAGGTGGCAAGTTGTTCTTAGAACAAATACTGGAAAGTCAAAGCTCTGATGAAGGTGGACCATTTAGCTACCAGTATCAAATCGGATTAGGCGATGATGGGTCGGGCGGCCTTGGTTTTAGTGGCCGCGTGGAAATCAGAGATAATCCGACGTTTAATGCAGGCCAGCCGATTAATACCGAAGAAGCTCAAATATTAGAACCGCAGTAAGAGTTTGAGTATAGTTTAGGCTAATGCAAGAGATTGGCCTGGGGTAACAAGTGGAAGTATCCGGTAACCGGCTGTCGAAAATCGTGCGGCTATCTGAGCACAAACCCAGTGGGCACTTGGGTTGTTGAGTTCAGATTATGCGAAGCGCTACCCTGCAGTTGGGGTAAAAAATAAACCTCCTTTCAGTCGAAGTTGATATATCAAGGAGTCTGGCATTTATGGCAACTATCAAGTCAGATGGAGAGTTATTTTTGTCGGTCGACGAACTCCACACGCTTGAGACTGAGTTCTTTGCGTTCGAAACGAAATTAAGTGCAATCAAAGATGAAGTGGTACGTAGCGAGATCCTCAAATTAAAGTGGGATTATCTGATGCAGCGGGAACGTCTGAATGTTCTCGAAAAAGATCCGAGCATTCAAAAGCGCTATAAAAACAAGCATCACGGCGTTTAGGTACGTAATCACGAGACCCGATTCCGGCCTGTTGTTCGTTTATCAGTGTGTAGAGTCTTCAAATAAATGTCATCGTTAGCGGGGTGGCGTTGAAATTATTCGTAATGAAACTGATGTGTGCTGTGCCTTTTTTAAATTGGGTCGTCTGTATGGATCAGGACTGATCGATTAGGGTCACCTAACTCACGACCTGTCAACGTGTAGTCAGCGTTTTTGGCAGTGTCACCTACTCCCGCTACCCACGGAATTCGAGGAGCAGTTGGCTTGTGAATCGAAGTCGCTTAACCTCCTCGGCTATCAAATAACTGATTAAGGGAGTCGTGGACATGATTTTGCCAACAGAGCAGCAGTGGGGTTTTATTTTGGGAGAGGCAATTGAGGCCAAGAAAGATGCGATCATCGAGATTTTGTCTAATCCCCAGAATCGTGGAAATATAGAAGGCCTCGTGTCAGGGCTTGCCACTCGGATGAATCCTACCGAGGTTGAGAGTCTCGTGCGTGAGCTTTCCGTTGACGCCGATTTCCTGCAATCCATCGGTATTGACGTGCCGCCATCGGAAACTGATGCCCCTCTGCCATACGTTTTCTCTGATCAGCAGATCAATATCTTAATATCTGGATCGTTGGATAATGTCCGGGATATTTTGTTAAGTGTCGAGCAAGAGTTTGGAATCGATTCTCTCGGTGCCGGACTAGTCAGCGCTCTTGGCTCTTACAAACTTGGTACTTTGTTGGAGAGGACGATGTCAGACGCTGCCCTTTGGGCTGGATTGGAAATGCCGGTGCCAACACCGACCGATATTCGGAGCATGACGGCAAATTACACGCCTTCGTCGGCGATTGTTGAAGTAATTACAAACGGTGAGATAGGAGAAAAAAGGTCCGCATTATTAGAAATGTTTTCAGAAACGTCGGGACCGCCTGAGTTTACGACCGCATTAGCTGTTTTTCTCAATGAAAATGAGCTGTCAAGGCTCGCAATCGATTTTTCTGACGATCGCTCATTCTGGGCAGAATTAGGCATGTCTCCCCCATCAAGTGGAGAACAGAGCATCGACGACTCGCACTCCGAAGCGCCTAGTCTTGAGGAAGAGTTATTACAGACTGTGGGCGTAAATGGGATCGACTCGGACGGTTTCGGCGTTGCCGTCGTCTAATTGATGATTCTCAAGTTGATTTGGTTGGAGAGTTGGAAGTATTCACTAACGTACTTTGAACGCTGGGTTATCGAGAGAGAAGTGTGTCAGTAAAGTATTAAATACGGTGGTAAGGAATTTGCATGAGTTGAGCTCCGCGGACCCTTGCAACCGCGTAAACATCGATTAATCGGTGAGGGTTTGTCGTAGGCCTCAATTGGGAGGTAGTCGTTGAGAAGTGCTTATAGATTAGCAAATGTAACGAATCGCTAGGTAGCCTAGTATGGCTCGTTATTTTGTAGTGGGTAGCACCCCAATGGAGCAATAGTGAGTGGATTTAGGGGATAGAGTGTGCTTCATTTACCCTCAATGGCGCCCGATCAATCCAATCGGTTTCCAGGTTACATTTAAGATTTTGGGCGGGCTTAACACACCGCAGTTACCTCGCCGGGGATCCAAAACTCCTTTGTTATTGAGATGTCAGCCATTTATGCCTCAAATTTTGCAGCCAGTGTTGACCCCGCAAACTGATCCCAACCGCGTTTTCGGTATGGCGGTTGAGACGGCAAGCTCCGAGATGGGACGCTAATCGATGATCCTCAAGCGGTTAATACCGGTGATACTCATCGCTATCGTTCTTGGTACGCTGTTGTTTCTTCGAGTTTTTCACTCGGCGCAGTGGGTGGAGCGATTGACGGAGTTGAGCCTGGACGCTTATCAACAAATACAGCCAATTGCTTTGGATGCCGAACGTCAGGGGATTGACCCACTATTTATCGCGATCGACGAGGTCTCGATGAATCAATATGGACAGTGGCCTTGGGATCGTGATGTTTTTGGATCGTCTTTAATCGCACTTTACGAGCAAGGTGCGTCAGTCGTCGCATTGGATATATTATTCGCGGAACCTGATCGGTTATCTCCGCATCAACTGAAGAAACGGTTTCCCGGACTCGCTGACGCTTTAAAGCTCGAAGAGCAGGTCGTTAACGATTATGGATATCACAATTTTGATGAATTTTTTGCAGATGTCCTGAGTCAGACGCCAAGTGTGATTGCAATCGCCGCGACCGGACAGCCGTCGACGTTGGATTACGATTCATTTGCGATCGCAGAGATTGGTCCAGTGGACCAAGCCCCCGTCCCTGAGGGTGATCTCACGGGGCCAATCAGTCAGCTGGCGGCTAACGCAGCGCTGGGTCATGTGTCAGTGATCCCGGGAATTGACAAGGTCGTGAGGTCGATCCCGAGTTTGGTTCGTTCAAATGGTCGTCTCTATCCCTCGCTGGCATTAGCTACGCTGGCGCGTCTACAGGGTAGTTCAACCATTTTGGTAAAAGCGGTAAGCCATGGTGACTTCGCCGCGATCGAGCAAATTAAAGTTGGGGATATTATTATCCCCACGGCCGATGATGGAAGCATTCGAATCGCTTCTCAGCCCGTTGAGCAGATGTCTGCAAGAACCATGAGCTTTTCCGACGCTGTGTCCGGTGATTTCTCAGAGCGCTTGAGTGGTCGCGTTCTTATCGTTGGAGCTTCTGCTGCAGGACTCGGTGATATCCATTCGATGGTCAACGCAGCGAATGTGGCTGGCCCCTTAATACATGTCAACTTACTCCAACAAATCGCGTCGGGGGTTTATTTTCAAGACACGACCGACGCAATGACATGGTCAATTCTGATTGGTACTGCAGCCGCTATCGTGGCGCCAATACTGGTATTTTGGATGCCACCATTGGCTGCTTTAGCCGCTTTTTGTGTAGTGATTTTTAGCTTAAGTTATGGCGCATGGATGGCTTATGTCAATTCGCTGATTTTAATGGATTGGCTGTGGATGAATGTTCTCGCGGCGGCGACTTTTTTTACTGCTCTTGGTTACCGAATTGTGGTTGAAGAATCGCAGAAGAGGTTTATCACAGGAGCATTTTCCACTTACTTATCTCCTGATGTTGTGAAGCAACTTGCAAGTGAACCAGATCGGTTGTCGTTGGGAGGAGAGTCGAAAAATCTGTCGATTCTCTTCGCAGATATCAGAGGATTTACCGCAATTTCTGAGTATTTTAAAGATAGGCCAGAGCAATTAGCACAGCTTCTGAACCGGTTGCTGACGCCACTGACTTACGATATTCAAAACGCAGGTGGTACTGTCGATAAATATATGGGCGACGCCATTATGGCCTTCTGGAATGCACCGCTCGATGACGTAGATGACGCCTTGCACGCCTGTCAGGCAGCCCTGGCGATGGTGGCTTCTTGCGCTGAAGTCAATCGACTGCTCAAAGCAGAAGATTTAACTGCCCCAGATCTGAAAATTGGTATTGGGATCAACAAAGGGATCTGCACGGTTGGGAATCTCGGGTCTGATGTGCGATTTGATTATTCCTGCGTTGGGGATCCTGTGAATCTTGCGGCTCGACTTGAGGGCGTGACAAAAAAATACGGCGTCAATGTTGTTATTAGTCTGTCGGTTGTTGAGGCGATGGGTCACGATCGGTTCCAAGAATTTGGGTTGTTGATCCCACTTGACCGAGTGATTGTTGTTGGTAAATCGGAGCCTGTGGAAATTTTTACGATGTTACCTCATGACGCTGAATGGGGGGCGCTGGCAACTGAGTGTTTCCAAGCGGTTGATCAGCGTGATGAGGCTAAACTTTTGATTGCCGAAGACCGCTTGTCGCGATCGGAAGCGCCTGATCAAATCAAGCGTCTGTACCAGGCCCGGGTAAAGATCCAGGATTTTGAGCCGAGGTCGCTTGACTCAAAGTAACGCCTGTTATTTCTGATGAATCTGCAGATATTGGTGAAGTAAATCAGCGTGCCGCTTATAGGCTGCTGCCTCATCAAGGAACAAATCAGCGGAGATATAACCTTTATGATACAGCTCCTCGAGCGCTTCAGCGTCAAGAGCGAGCTCCTCGAGCGATCGAGCGAGCATTAACTTGTTGTCCGCGGAATCGGAAGGATGTGCGTTTTTTCGATTGGTTCGAAGGCGCCTCAGAAGCATCAGGAGAAGTAGCAAAACGAGAACGACCATTGCTCCACCGATAACCATCAATAACTGCTGTCCATCTACCGGTAGATCTCGAGCTGCCGTATCTGCTGTTCTTTGGATGATTTTAAGAAAGCCAAGCAAATCCACTAGTTCGATACACCTGGCTGAAGTACGGTGGGGGCGATAAACACGAGCAACTCAGACCGGTTGTTAGAGACTGAATTGCTACCACCAAGTAGACCCGCAGCGACCCCATTTCCTGTCAATCCGGGAAGACCAGTGACCGCGTCTGAGCTAGATTGACGGTACAGTCCGGCTAAGACTGCGACGTCACCTGGAGCCGCCAATATGCGTGTTTCTATCTCGTTCCGCGTCTCCGGGGTCTGATCGGGTGAAGTCGTCTCACTATCGATCGTATCCTCTTTAAACGAGAACAGGAGTTCAACATTGTTATTTGCAGGTGTGACTTTCACTCCGGACACTTCGAATATTAGCTCGAGGGGTTTGCTCTCCCATTCTATCGTCGGGTCTGTGGTCGTCGACGGATTACCCTCGTCATCGAAAATAGTTTCTCCGGGGACATTTCTTTGAAATTTGAGTGTTCGGGTACGTTTGACGGAAAACTTTTCAGTTTCATCTCCAGGCAGTGCAAGGATTGAGGGACTGGAAATGGTCTGTCCGATATCATTTTGCTCGAGAAAGGTCAGCAAGTTGAATAAGTCATCACCGGTTTGGCCTTGCAGTTTAAATGCATTAACCGGTTGTGCATTTGCGTCTGTGCTCCCTCGTGAGAGATTAAGGATATTTCCACCGAGCGCTGAAGCCAAATCTGTATTGGTTGCCAATGTTTCAAAACTCAGTTCGATTTGGCGTCGCCAGTCTGCGTTAACTTGAACGAGATACACTTCGACCAGCACCTGTTTACGCGCTGTGTCAATGCCATCCAGTAGATTCAAGATTAAATCGATGGTGTCATCCGATGCGGTAACAATCAGACCTTGATCGTCATACGCGATTGAATTACCAGTGATAGTATTACAGCTATCCTCTTGGGCCGATGCGACCGTTACTTCTGGCTCAGACGCTGCTGATGTTCCGCCTTCGTTCTGCTCCGTTTGATCACCTTGGTCCTCAGCATTGGGAGTAGTCACGTTCCATATTGACTTCAAGTCGTTTAGTTTTTCCTGTACGTCTTTTGGTTGTTGATAGGCCATAAAGATTTTCACGGTCTTGGCTGATTTTCCCAGCGCGAGACATGCGGTCTCTTCAATGGTCGCAGAACCCTCTAGAATAGAATTAGACTCAATGGTTTTGGAGTTCTCCACGACAGCCTCCTCTATTTCTTCAGGAGCTGTTTCGAAGAGTTGCCAGGTTCGACGCAGGGTGGTGACGTTGTCGATTAAGTCGAATTGCGTTGCTGGCGTGAGACTCGCAAACGTCGACTCGATGTCGCTTAAAACCAGGGGGAAGGACTGAGGACCCGAGCGCACAATCGCTAATTGGGCGGTTTGGACGCGCGCCGCTAGCTCGGACAACTCGCGTTGTTCGTTTCCAGATCGGAGCGATTGCCGTTTTAATGATTGCGTTTCGGCCAGTGCCGAGGCCCGCACGATCAATTGTTGGTAGTCATTATTGCTCATAATCCAAGCGTTCTTGCTCTCGGTATCCCAGACGACTTTAAGTTGTTGCTGGGTGAGAAGGCGATCGAGGCCCTCAATGGAGGATCCGCGATGTTCATAAGAAATAGCGAGCCCTTCTTTTGCTTCGGGTAATTTGATGATCGTGTTGACTTTCGAGGCGCTAGCGATTTGCGTGAGTACCACACTGAGAGGCAGGCCAGAAAACGCAAAATATGTGTTGTGAGATTTAGCAAGACCTTGTTCCTCAATACGAGCAAAAGAATCAAGTAGGATCGATTCCTCGAAGATGACTTGATTCGAGTTCAGATAAACGAGTCCTTCTTGAGCAATCGTGGTCGGGATCAACGCTGGGTCTTGGCTTTGCGCAGGATCGAGTTGTCCTCCATCCTGGGGCATTGCAGCTTGGCTGGTTTGGATTTTCTGAACGAGTACTTCTGCTAATGAATTGAGCGATTGCTCGATCTTTACCTGGAGTTCATCTTTTGTGTCTTTGCTCGGCAACTGATCGTTGTTCGTCGATCCCACACCCTTAAACACACGGAGAACTCGGACTGCCCGATCGATCTTCTTTTGTTCAGCAGGTTTTACAGCGAGTGCTTGCCCGGGAGGTGTTTGTTCGCGTCTTTCTTGAAATTGAGCTCTCGCGTTATCCACTTCGAAGTCATTGTCAGTGATTGGGTTCTGAGAGCAGCCGGTGAGTATTATCAGGAGGATTGGGATGCCCCATGATACGACTCGCTGAATGGATTTTGAAAGCAGCATGCCTTGATAACTCCTAGTACTGTGAATCAGTCGCGTGAGATTGATGTTGATCGTTCTCTGGCCGATTGGTTGTGATTGGTCGCTCTTTCCGGTTCGCATTTTGTGCCCGGTTAGCCATCTCGAACACGCGATTAATCCGGCGCATGTATTCGATAACTAGCTCTGGATTTGGACTACTCATTGCCACACCACCTCAAAATAGGTCTCAAGATTACACAATTTTGCCGATAAATAGATAACGGCGAGTAACGAAAGGAAGGCTCCGATCGGTTTTTGATCGAGCGCGTGAAGCGATTGACCCCTCCAGATCGCCTCGATCAGGGTCGCAAAAAGGCACAGAACCGTGGCTGAGTAAAAAATTACAATGGCCTCAACCCAAGTCATCCAGCTTCCGATTGCTCCCATGAGCCAGTAGTCACCCTCGCCAAATCCGTGGCTTTTACGAATCCCCCAATACAGAAGGCCAGGAATCGCGACAACCGCGACTCCCGCTGACAGAGAAAAGACGGCATTGATTAATCCTTGGTTCCCGTGATCGATGAACTGAGCTGTTAGGCCTAAGCAACCAACACAGATCATTGCGGGAAGTGGAAGCAACATGGATTTGAAGTCGCTGACAGTGCAGATCCCAAGAAGGATGATTGCACCAAAGATCAAAAGTAGCGACCAGTCGAAATCAGCAAACAGAGCAGCGCAGACAGCAATTAGTGTGAACGCGATTTCTGCTCCGATGTATAGCGGTGTGAGCGAATGGCCGCAATACTGACATTTTCCCCGACTCACCGCGTAAGAAATGATTGGGATCAGATCGAATACACCCAATCGTCTTTTGCAGAAATCACATGACGACGGCGTTGAGATAATTGACTTATCGCTTGAGATTCGAAGCCCAGCGGCGGCAACAAACGAGCCGACGGCAGCGCCGATGATCGCTGCCACAGCAACCGTGAGAACGTAGAGATTTATATTCACTTTGGGGCCGCACTAAAGAATTACGCTTGGCATTGTCTTTTTTGTTAGTATCTGTGGCAAGTTTTTGCCGGTTGATAAATATCACTTATGAGTTCGCTCTCTCTCGCGTTCGCGCAATTGTTCCGAGGATTCTCAGGCACTGATCCGTCGCCACTTGTTCTGCATTTGGAAACTTCGGGGTTTACCGTTTCCGAAGTGTTTACGCAAAAGCGCGTCTCCCGGCTTCGCTTCATTGCCCGACAAGATTTCGAACGCCCCGTCGATTTGGCCGACTTAGCGCCCGATCTGGTGCGGATACAAGAATTATTGGAACATATTGTTGAGCGTTTCGGTCTCGCTGGACGGGATGTGATGATTTGTGCCATGCATCGTGAGATGGTTATCCGCGTCGTGACCACGTTTTACATGACGGAGAAAGAGCTCTCGATCGAATCCAAAGAGACTGAGTTTTGGAAAGAGCACGTACCAGAAATTGGTGATATGGATTCACCATTTTTGACCTTTAAGCGTGTAAGCTCTGACGAAGCTGAGGACACAATGACGCTACTCATTGGTGCTTCTCCTCGGGAAGCTCTAAATCATTTTTGCGACATCGTGACGGAAGCTGATCTGAAGCCCGTTCTGATTGACCCCGAACCACTCGCGCTTGTGAATTCTGTGTATCGATTAATGACGCGCTCTGATCGACGGTCGAGTCTAGGATTGGTCTATCTCTCCGAGAGCGGTGGTCGCGTGATTGGGATTGCGCCTAACCAAATCGACTCGACGACCTTTGAATTTAACGAGTTCGACCAAGTGCTACTGAAACAGTTGGATACTATCGACCATCCGTCCGGTGATTTTTGGGCCGAAGTAGGTGCGCGAATTGGGAGTGCGGTATCACAAAGCTGCCAGTACTTGATCCAGGAAGGGAAGTTTTTACCGTTTAGAAAAGTGGTGCTCATCACGGGTCTATCGGATCCAGAAAAGACCGCACAGTTATTGCGGTCTAATGCCGATTTGCCTGATATTGAGATCTGGACTGGCGGTGAGCCTTTGGGTGTTGGTGAGGATGAGACCCCGACTGCGGCTGAGAGTATTTTGGCTCCGAGCGTCGGGACGGCTCATCAAATGCTGGACGTTGACCTATACAAACCTCAATTTGGAGAGGTCTTTAGTCACCTATCCTTGCATCCGTTTCACGATAAGTTGGTCGCAAACCGACGTTTGCGGGCGAGCAATAGCGCTTTCGGTCTGCTACTTGGTGTGGCTCTCATGGCTGGTTTTGCTTTCACAGCTTTGGTCACAGGGCCGGCTTATCTCTCGGCTCAGCGGAGTGTCGGAAATGCTGGCGGATTCGTGAGTGAAGCAAATGGTTTGAAAAATCAAACCAACGCGGCGAGCCAAAAAATTTCTGCATTGAAAAAGCAATCGTCGACGTTATTTGATGTTGCCAGCCAGAATACTCGGTATGCATTTTTCGACGTGTTTCCGTCAACAGTTCCACCCGGGATCGCGTTGTCTGAGTTTAATTTAGATCGAAGAGGTTCGTTATCGATCCAGGGCGTTGCGCAATCAGCGGATCTAGTGACCGTGTTTACGGATAACCTGATTCGCGAGCGACTGATTTCATCACCAAAATTGCGGGCGTCATTCAAAAAGTCAGGTTCTGATTCCGGTTTTCGTTTTGAACTGTACGGGAATGCGGGGCAAAACCAATGACACAGGCCTCAGAACTCAGTGCGCGCGCGCTTCAACTACTAAACTCACTCGAGCGGCGACACGAGCACCCGTCCATTCCGACTCTGCCGGCCGGACATTCAGTAGACGATCTGCCGATAAGAGGGCGACCTGATGAGGCGGGGATGGTGTCTGAAGAGCAGATCGCGACTGATATTTTTGCGACGCAGGGTCCACGATATGTGGTGAGAGAACCCCGAAAACAGGGATTTTTTGAGCGGATTAATTCTCGATCCGCAAAGGCAACGTATCGTCGTGAGACTCGGGGTGGTTACGCATTGAGCCTCACGATCCGTGTTCTTCTGCTATTTGCCGTCACGGTTGGATCGGTCTACGGAAATTTGTTTTTTTTAGAGCCCGAGACAGCTAGGTTCATACAGGAACGTGAAGAAGGGATCGACGCTGAGCGGCAGATTCCAAGATTAAAAGGTCAGTTGGAGCAACTGAAAGGACAATTGTCGGCTGTGCAGTCGGAACTCAAAGAGAAAACAACATTATTTTCCTCACGAGAGTTTTTCAGAACCCGAATTAGTGAGTTTTTGTTCGAGCTGGAGTCGTCTGGCGGGCGAATCACGACTCTTTGTATCGGAAGGTTAGAATCTAAGGGCGCTCTAGATCCGTGCAATAGTCAGACGGAGCCTGATCAAAACAAGAAAAGTGGATCGAAGAAAAAAAAGGAACAAAACGTACCTCCTCCGAAAGGGTCGGGCCAGCAGTTTTCTCAGATCTATTCCGGGTTTTTGATGGGTAATCCGTTTGAGGCCGCCAAGGACGCAATCAAGATCGAAGAAATCGCGCGTCTTGATCCAAGTTTTGGCTCGGTCGGGATAGATGGAGTGATCTTGGAGCTTGAAGGAAGCTCCGAGTCGTACTTAGTTGCTCGCCAGTCATTAGTTCGGGATATCCCGGCGATTGTCTTGCTCGGTGAGAATATCAAATACCAAAAAGATCAAAATCTTGAACAAATCCAGCTCGTTTTTTCCTATCCGTATTCAGGAGACTAATCATGGTTAACGTCCGTAGTGTGTTGGGATCGATTCTTATGGTCGTATCTGGGATCAGTATCGCTGGCCCAGTGAATCTGATTGAGGACCGGCTCATCAGTTTGAAAGGCATTGCAATCAGTGATGCCCTCAGTCGCGAATCTGGGTATTCAGTGGAGACCATTCTAAGCCCAGGAATTGAGTCGATGCGCGGGACAGAGCTTGACTTAGCCCTACGCGAGTTGTCTGGGTCGGCTAGGCTGAATGCAGGTGACGAAATCACTATCGATGTTGATCATCAGGTAGCGGCTGAGTCTCTCTGTGCTTTATTGGCCAAAGAGGCGTTGATCGGCTCAGCAAAAGACGGCACCCAGCACACCTGTGTCGTCCGCGCAAATAATGAAGCACAACTCAACACGCAAACAGCACTAGCGCAAATTTCATCCCGCCATTTGATTGAGTCTCGAAAAGATGGTCTGTCCGTTGATATCGTTCCGGGGACGTCTAATCTGGTTCGGCTCTCGCAAGGTGACCAGGTCTCGAGTGAAGTCTTTGTCGCTGCTGTGTTCAGTGGGGGATTGTTTTTGGTATCGAAAGAGGGTGGGTATCAGATCATCACCTTGGATGCACCAAAAGGCGCTGGGCTATTTGAGCGTCGGAGTTAGCTTGTGAGCCCCTATCCTGCAGAAACTGCTGCTCGTGTTCTAAAAGTTCTGTCGACTGCAGGGAAGTTGAGCGGTGATTGGGGTGCGAGATATCTCGAAATGGCGCCGGCGGATGCAGCTGAAGTGCTGGGTGAATATCTTGCTGAAGATGCTGAGCGCGAGAGTTGGGTTGTCAAAATTCTCTGTCGAGCCTTTCAGATGACTGAGTCGACGGTCACGGCTGAGCAGCTATCGCCAGACCTCTTTAAGCGAGTTCCCAAAAATCTCGTTGATGTGCATCAATTTTTGCCATTGGGTGCCGATGGTCGGTTTCTGAAGGTCGGTAGTATCACCCCGCTTTCTTCTGGACTGAAAGCCCAAATTAAGGGTGTTGCAGGACTGAACGTTGAGTTTTCTCTCATCGCGCCATCGATCTTCAAGCAACTGCGGGGCTCACGGGTTGCACGCGAGGCGCTTGATCAGTCCGCAGCACCTGATCAAGCATCTCAAGTCAAACCTCGTCGCACTCAGAAATGGAATGCTGGTGATGATTCATTAGTGACCGATTTTTGTAACGACATCTTGTTAACGTCCATTGAAACAGGAACTTCAGATATCCACATCGAGGGATTTCGTGATTTCGCAAGAGTTCGCATGCGTCGAGATGGGGTGCTGAAGGTCCACGACGAGTATACCGAGTATCTCTTTAAGAATTATGGAGCCGTCGTCACTCGCTTCAAAATTATGGCGAATTGTGATATCGCCGAGAAGCGGATTGCCCAAGACGGGGCGATTACGGTTATTGGACCACGCGGTGATGACATTGATTTACGATTTAATACCGTACCGACCAAGTATGGCGAACGGATTGTGATGCGGATTCTCGCCGGTGATCCAGCACTTTCGCTCGATAAGTTAGGGTTTGATGCCAACGATTACCAGAAAATTTTGCAGGCAATCAAGGCGCCCCAGGGAATGGTTCTCGTGACTGGACCGACGGGTTCAGGTAAGACGACGACACTCTATGGTGCTCTGCAATACATCAATAAGCCTGAGCTCAACATCATGACTGCAGAGGACCCAATTGAGTATTACCTTGAGGGAGCGGGCCAGGTTCAGGCCAACGAGCGGGTGGGGTTATCGTTCGCGAATATTTTGAGGTCTTTTTTGCGGCAAGATCCAGAAGTCATTCTCGTGGGTGAGATCCGTGATTCAGAAACCGTTGAGATTGCGGTGAAGGCTGCTCTCACCGGACACCTGCTGCTGTCGACTCTGCATACAAACGACGCGGTATCGACGATTAATCGCCTGCTGAATATGGGTGTTCCTAACTTTATGGTCGCCTCCGCGTTGTCGCTGGTGGTATCGCAGCGACTGGCTCGTAAATCCTGTCAGAACTGTCTCGAACCTGATCCCGCAGCAACACCCGAATCTCTAATCCGGATTGGTTTCACGGCCGAGCAGGCAGAAAAAGTGAAGCCCATGAAGGGATTCGGTTGTCGATCGTGTGGAGGCTCTGGCTACAAGGGTCGACAAGGGATTTATGAGGTGCTCAGGGTGTCGCCAAAGGTGGAGGCCGGTATCCTCCAAAACATGCAAACTGGCGATCTAATGAAACTCGCGAAGAGCGAGGGGTTTCTGACGATGCAGGACATTGGCCGACAATACATCGCCAGGCATCTGATTTCATTAGAAGAGTTCCAGCGTACATTGGTTATGGATACCTAGGCGCGTGCGGAAGTTCAAATTTCAGGCAAAAAATGAGTTTGGTCAAAAGCAAAGTGGCGAGATTGAGGCCAAGACACTGTCAGAGGCTCGGATCAAATTGCGTGAGCAGGGCTTTCGGCAGGTACAGGCAAAAGAGATCAAGCCGCTGTCGTTTTTTGGTTTTGGCGGAAAGAAGAAGGCGGAGAAGCCAAAACGTCGAGACACCAATCAGCGGGCTAAACGTCAAGAGCTGACCAGGCGGATTCGAAAAACAGAAGAAAAAAAATCTGC